>Ga0194113_10000587_pt1 | contig 48145 bp, 36 predicted proteins | sample TA2MahC200mmetaG_FD_146193 | JGI IMG/M metagenome (GOLD analysis project Ga0194113, IMG submission 146193) | Freshwater microbial communities from Lake Tanganyika, Tanzania - TA2015017 Mahale Deep Cast 200m | ecosystem: Environmental > Aquatic > Freshwater > Lake | place: Tanzania: Lake... | reverse complement strand
TCAGCGATCGGGCCATATCTTCCTCCGGGCTCCGCGACTACTTCTTGCGGCGCCTGATGATCACCTCGTCCGATTTCTTCCGTCTCTTCCTCGTCTTGTATCCGCGAGTCGGGACGCCCCACGGAGTGACGGGGTGGCGGCCGCCCGAGGATCTCCCCTCGCCGCCGCCGTGCGGGTGATCGATCGGGTTCATCGCGACGCCGCGCACGCTCGGCCGCCGTCCGAGCCAGCGCGAACGCCCCGCCTTGCCGCCTACTTGGTTCTCGTGCTCGATGTTGCCGACCTGTCCGACCGTCGCCCGGCACTCCAAATGAACCTGGCGGATCTCGCCCGACGGCAAGCGAAGGACCGCGTACTTCCCTTCCTTCGCAAGAAGCTGCGCGTACGTGCCGGCGCTCCTGGCGATCTGCGCCCCCTTCCCGGGCCGCATCTCGATATTGTGGATCTGGCTTCCGAGCGGGATTCTCCGGATCGGAAGCGAGTTCCCCTCGCGGATCTCCGACTCGGGGCCGTCCTGAATCGGATCGCCGACCTTCACGCCGTGCGGCGCGAGGATGTAGCGGCGCTCTCCGTCCGCGTACAGAACCAACGCGATCCGCGCCGAACGGTTCGGATCGTACTCGATGCTCTCCACGCGGCCGGGCACCCCGCCCTTGTCCCTGCGGAAGTCGATCAGGCGGTAACGGCGCTTGTGGCCGCCGCCCTGATGCCGGACCGTGATCCGCCCCTGGTTGTTGCGCCCCGAGTTCTTCCGCAGAGGCTCCACGAGCTCCTTCCGCGGCTTATCCTTGGTGATCTCCGCGAAATCGGAGACCGCCCGGTATCGGAGCGTCGAGGTCGTCGGCTTGAATTTCCGAATGCCCATCGTGCCGTTCCTTCTCCGAAGCCCCCCGCCGGCGGGCGGCGAGGCTTAGACCTGCTCGAAGACCGGTATGCTCTCGCCCTTTCGGACGGTCACCGCCGCGCGCTTTCGATCCGGCGTCTTCCCGACGAAACGCCCGCGGCGGCGGAGCTTCCCCCGCGCGTACCATGTGGTGATCTTTTCCACATGAACCTTAAAGATCTCCTCTACCGCGGCCTTGATCTGGATCTTGTTCGCGTCCGTCGCGACCTCGAACACGTACTTGTTTTCGGCGGCGCGAAGGTTCGACGTCTTTTCCGTCACCACCGGCCTGAGAACGATCTTCCTCGCCTCCATGGTCCTACTCCGCTTTCTCGATCGCCCGGAGCGCCTCGGCGGTGAAAACGACCCTGCCGACGCGGACGGCGTCGTACGTGTTCAGGTTGCCGACGGTCGTGACGGCCAGGCGCGGAAGATTCCGCACCGACTTGAAGACGTTCTCGTCGAACCGGTCGAGCACCAAGAGACACTTCTCCCGGTCCTTCGCGACGCGTTTCCAGAAATCCGCGAACACTTTGCTCTTCGGCGCGTCCATCCGGGGGCACGCGTCGATCACGGTGATCGCGCCTCGCCCCGCCTTGTCCGAGAGAACCGAGAGGAGCGCCAAGCGGCGGATCTTCTTCGGGATGCGCATCGTGTAGTCCCGCGGGTGCGGTCCGTGGATCCGCCCGCCCCCGACCCAGAGGGGGGACGTCGACGTCCCCGATCGAGCGCGTCCCGTCCCCTTCTGCCGCCACGGCTTCTTTCCGGACCCCGACACCTCGTGCCGAGTCTTGGTCGACGAGGTCCCCTGCCTCTGGTTCGCCAGGAGGGCCTTCACCGCCTCGTAGACCGCCTGCTGCCTGGGCCGGACCGCAAATGCGAAATCCGGGAGCGCGACCGTTCCCTTCTCCCGGCCCTCGAAAGTCTGGAGCATTGCTTCCGCCATGATTCGCTCCCTTACACCTTGATCTCGATATCGACCCCGGCGGGAAGATCGAGCCGGCCCAGGGCGTCGATCGTCTGCGGCGTGGAGTCGAAGATCTCGATCAAACGCTTGTGCGTGCGGATCTCGAACTGTTCCCGCGACTTCTTGTCGATGTGCGGCGACCGAAGAACCGTGTAGACGGTCTTCTTCGTCGGGAGCGGAATCGGTCCCGAAATCCGGGCGCCGGTTCTCTTCGCCGTCTGCACGATCTCCGCCGTCGACTTGTCGAGAACCTCATGGTCGTAGGCGCGCAACCGAATGCGTATTCTCTGACCTGCCACGTTTCTCACCTCCGCGGCGTCGGCTACGCCGCGCCTACCGTATGCTCTCCCGAGGGGCGTCCGCCTCGCGGGCGCCGCGTCGCTTTTCGTTCACGATTCAAGAGATCGCGGGACGAGCCCGAAGCATCCATCCGATTCGCGCTCCTCGCCGCGTCCCCGTTTGCTCTTACCGGCTCCATCCGCCTAGAGACCCCTCATTCGGCTGATCAGCGCAGCCGCGATCCTCGAGGGAATCTCCTCGTATCGCAGGAACTGCATCGTGTAGAGCGCGCGCCCCTGCGTCAGCGACCGGATCGCCGTCGCGTAGCCGAACATCTCCACGAGCGGAACGATCGCCGTCACGATCTTCGCGTCCGCCCTCTGCGCGCTTCCGGAAATCTGCCCGCGACGCCCGTTGAGGTCTCCGATCACCGGCCCGAGAAACTCCTCGGGAACCACGACCTCGACCGTCATCATCGGCTCGAGTAGAATCGGATCCGCCTGCCGGACGGCATCCTGGAGAGCCATCGACGCGGCGGTGCCGAAGGCGACGTCGGTCGAATCGACGTCGTGATACGAACCTCCGACGAGACGCGCACGGATCCCGGTCATCTCGTAGCCGGCCAAGACGCCGCTCCCCATCGCTCCCCGCAGGCCCTGCTCGATCGGCCCGAGGAATTGCCTCGGGATCACGTCGGACGAGATGCCGTTCTCGAACTCGAACTGCTTCGCCGCGTCGATCGACGCGACCTCGAGGATCACGTGCGCGTATTGGCCGCGCCCGCCGCTCTGACGAACGAACTTCATATCCGAACGAGCCGTGCCGCGGATCGTTTCCCGGTACGCGACCTGCGGCTTGCCGATGTTCGCCCCGACACCGAACTCCCGCGCCATGCGCGTTGTGATCACGTCGAGATGAAGCTCTCCCATCCCGGAGATGATCGTCTGGCCGGTCTCTTCGTCGACCCGATAGCGGAACGTCGGATCCTCCTCGGCCATGCGCGCGAGCGACGAGGAGAGCTTCTCCTCGTCCGCTTTCGTCTTGGGTTCGATGGCGACCGAGATCACCGGATTCGGGAAGGTCATCGACTCGAGGGCGATCGGATGCTTCAGATCGCAGAGCGTATCCCCCGTGACCACGTTCTTCAGACCGACCGCCGCGACGATATCGCCGGCGAAGATCTCGTCGATCTCGGTCTGCTTGTTCGCGTGCATCTGAAGGATCCTTCCGATCCGCTCCTTGCGGCCCGTTCTCGGGTTCAGGACGACATCCCCGCTCTTCAGCGTCCCCGAGTACGCCCGCAGATACGAGAGCTTGCCGACGTAGTAGTCGGCGCTGATTTTGAACGCGAGCGCAGAGAACGGCTCGCCGTCCGAGGGCCTCCGCGCCAGCGTCTTGCCGGTCGTCGGATGCGTCCCCTCGATCGGCGGGACGTCGGTCGGGGAAGGGAGATACTCCACGACCGCGTCGAGGAGTCTCTGGACTCCTTTGTTCCGGAGCGCCGATCCGCAAAGAACCGGCATGACGTGAACGCCGACCGTCGCCGCGCGGATCGCCCGTCGGACGTCCTCCTCGGAGACGGGGCGCCCCTCGACGTACTTCTCGAGAAACGCGTCGTCGTACTCCGCGATCGCCTCGAGAAGCTCCGCGCGCGCCTCGTTCGCTTCGGCGGCGAACTCCGCGGGGATCTCCTCCTCGCGGAACTGCGCGCCAAGCGATTCGTCGTCGTACACGACCATCTTCATGCGCACGAGATCGACAAGACCCCGAAAGCGCTCTCCTTCCCCCGTCGGGATCTGGATCCGTACGGCATTCGCCCCGAGCTTCTCGCGCATCATGCGCACCACCCGGCGAAAGTCGGCCCCCAGCCGGTCCATCTTGTTGATGAAGGCGAGCCGCGGGATGCCGTACTTGTCCGCCTGCCGCCACACGGTCTCCGACTGCGGCTCCACGCCGCCGACGGAGCAAAAGACCGCGACGGCTCCGTCCAAGACCCGGAGAGACCGCTCCACCTCGACCGTGAAGTCGACGTGCCCGGGCGTATCGATTATGTTAACCCTGCAGTCTTTCCAGAAGCAGGTCGTCGCGGCCGACGTAATGGTGATCCCGCGTTCCCGCTCCAGGTCCATCCAATCCATGACGGTCGTGCCGTCGTGCACCTCGCCCATCCGATGAACCCGGCCGGTGTAGTAGAGAATCCGCTCGGTGGTGGTCGTCTTCCCGGCATCGATATGCGCCATGATACCGATGTTGCGCACCTTCTCGAGCGCGTATTGACGACCCATGACGGACCTCTCGCTCACCCATCTCCCGCGACGCTCTCTTCGACCGTTCGTCGCGGCGGGACTCGCGCGACCTCGAACACGCGGTAGCGCTTGGCGTTTCAGGAAGTAGGAGGATTCTCGTAACTCTTGTCAGACCCAATTCGTCATCCCACGACTGGTTGGGAACGGTTACGCTTGGACACTACCAACGGTAGTGGGCGAAAGCCTTGTTCGCTTCCGCCATCTTGTGCGTGTCCTCTCTCTTCTTGATCGTGCCCCCTTCTTTCTTCGAAGCGGCCACAAGCTCCGCGGCCAGTTTCTCCTCCATCGACTTCTCCGATCGCGCCGTGGAGTAGTCGATGATCCAACGAATCGCAAGGGACGTCCGCCGTTCCGGGCGGACCTCGACGGGAACCTGATACGTGGCGCCGCCGACCCTGCGGGACTTCACCTCGAGAACGGGCTTCGCGTTGGAGATCGCCTGCTTGAAGACCGTGATGCCCGGCTGGCCGGTCTTCTGCTCGATGATATCCATCGCCCGATAGAACACCCTCTCCGCCGTGCTCCTCTTGCCGCGGCTCATGAGCGAGCTGATGAACTTGGTCACGAGAAGGCTCCCGTGAACCGGATCCGGCAAGGGATTGCTGCGCGGAACGTATTTCTTCCTCGGCATGGCTTCTACTTCTTCGGTCTCCGCGTTCCGTACTTGGAACGGCTCTGCGTTCGTCCTTCTACCCCCGAGGCGTCGAGCGCCCCGCGGACGATGTGATAACGAACTCCGGGAAGGTCCTTCACCCTGCCCCCTCTCACGAGAACGAGGGAGTGCTCCTGCAGGTTGTGCCCTTCCCCGGGAATGTAGCTCGTCACCTCGATTCCGTTTTGGAGCCGCACACGAGCCACCTTCCTGAGCGCCGAGTTCGGCTTCTTCGGGGAGGTCGTGTACACGCGAATGCAGACCCCGCGCTTCTGCGGCGAGCTCTGCAGCGCCGGCGCTTTCGTCTTCTTTTTCAAGACCTTGCGGCCCTTGCGGACCAGCTGATTGATCGTGGGCAAAAACGCACCCTCCGAGACGGAACCCGTTTCAGTTCAAAGGCATAGAACTGCTATTGTCTCCGCCTTTCTACTTGCTGTCAAGAATTTTTTCCTGCTCGTCCCCCGGCTCTTCCGGCTCCAGATCTGCTTCCGCCGCAACGACTTGCTGCTCCTCTTCGAGCGGTTCGGGCTCCTCCAGGCGGATCCGGCGGCAATGCCCGACGCCCGTCCCCGCCGGGATCAGGTTCCCCATGATCACGTTCTCTTTCAGCCCGAGGAGATGGTCGGTCGCCCCCCGAATCGCTGCTTCCGTCAGCACCCGGGTCGTCTCCTGGAACGAAGCGGCCGAGACGAAGCTCTCGGTCGAGAGAGACGCCTTCGTGATGCCGAGCAGAAGCGGCTGGAACGTGGCGGGCTTTCCCCCCTCCGCGACGAGGCGCTCATTCTCGTCGCGCACAAGCGCCTTCGACACCTGATCTCCCTCGAGAAAGACCGTGTCGCCCGGATCCTCGATCCGAACCTTCTGCAGCATCTGGCGCACGATCACCTCGATGTGCTTGTCGTTGATGCGGACGCCTTGGAGCCGGTAAACCTCTTGGATCTCGTTGACCAGATACTCCTGAACCGCGTTGTTCCCCTTGATGCGAAGGATGTCGTGCGGGTTGATCGGTCCCTCGGAGAGAGGTTCGCCCGCGTTGACGTGGTCCCCCTCTCGGACCATCAGGTGCTTGCCGTGCGGGATCAGGTATTCCTTCTCCGCGCCCGACTCGTGCGCCACGACCAACCGCCGCATTCCGCGGACGCGCCCCGAGAACTTCACGATCCCGTTGATCTCGGTCACGACCGCGGCGTCCTTCGGCTTGCGCGCCTCGAAGAGCTCGGCGACGCGCGGGAGACCTCCGGTGATGTCCCGAGTCTTTGAAATCTCGCGCGGCATCTTGGCGAGGACCTGCCCGCCCTCGATCTCTTCTCCGTCCTGGCAGTCGAGCCGCGCTCCGGTCGGGATGAGATACTCGGCCACCTTCCGCCCGCCGGGCGCGAGGATTCGGATCGTGGGGTGCAGGTTCTTCTCGCGAACGTCGATGATGACGCGCTGCCTGCGGCCCGTCTTGTCGTCCAACTCCTCGCGAACGGTGATGTCCTCGATGATGTCGACGAACTTCACCTGTCCCTTCTTCTCGGAGAGAATCGGCGCCGAATACGGATCCCACTCAAAGATGGGGTCCCCCTCGGCGACATGCTGGCCGTCCTTCACCTTCACGTTCGCGCCGTACGGAATCCGGTGCTTGGCCCGCACCCGGTCTTCCTGGTCCAGAACCTCCACCTCTCCGTGGCGCCCGATCGATACGTGCGAGCCGTCCGTGAGCTTCAGAAGCCGCACGCGCTCGCTGAAGCGGATCTTCCCGGCCAACCGCGCGTTGAGATAGTTCTCCTCGGTGATGCGCGCGGCGGCGCCGCCGATATGGAAGGTTCGAAGGGTGAGCTGGGTGCCCGGCTCGCCGATCGACTGCGCGGCGATCACGCCCGCCGCCTCGCCGAGGCTCACCATGCGCCCGTTTGCGAGATTGCGGCCGTAGCACTTCGCGCAGACGCCGCGCTTCGTCTCGCAGGTCAGCACGGACCGGATTCTGATCCACTCGATTCCTGCCTGGTCGATCTTCTCCGCGTGCTCCTCGCGGATTTCCTGTCCGGACTCGACGATCGTCTCGCCGGTGATCGGGTCGATCACGTCCTCAACCGCGACGCGACCGAGAACGCGATCCGCGAGCGGTTCGATGATCTTCTCCCCTTCTTTGAGAGGGGAGATGTCGAGGCCGAGAATCGTGCCGCAGTCATCCTCGGTGATGATGACGTCCTGCGCCACGTCCACCAGGCGGCGCGTGAGGTACCCGGCGTCGGCGGTCTTCAGAGCGGTGTCCGCGAGTCCCTTGCGGGCGCCGTGCGTCGAGATGAAGTACTCGAGCACGTTGAGACCCTCGCGGAAGTTGGAGACGATCGGGGACTCGATGATCTCGCCCACCCCTCCGGTGAGTTTCTTTTGGGGTTTCGCCATGAGACCGCGCATTCCGGCGAGCTGGCGGATCTGCTCCTTCGATCCGCGGGAGCGGGAGTCCGCCATCATGAAGATCGGGTTGAAGCCCCTCTCCGACTCGCCCATCCGCCGGAACATGTTGTCGGCGACCTCGTTCGTGCAGTGAGTCCAGATGTCGATGATCTTGTTGTAGCGCTCGAGATCGTGGATGTGGCCGCTGTCGTATGCGTCCTGGATCTTGCGCACCTGAGCCCACGCGGCCTGGATCAACCCTTCCTTCTCGGGGGGGACCATTACATCGTCGATGCCGACCGTGATGCCGGCGATCGTCGCGTAATAGAAGCCGAGATCCTTGAGCGCGTCCAAGAACTGCGCGGTCCGCTCGGGACCGAACAGGGAATGGCAACGGCCGACGAGATCCTCGATCGAGCCCTTGTGCAGAGACTCGTTGATGAAGCCGATCTCATCGGGGACGACTCGATTGAAGAAGATGCGCCCGACGGTCGTTTCGAGAAGCTTCCCGTTCACGCGCGCCTTGATGCGCGTGTTCAGCTCGACGACCCCGGCCTCGTAGGCGGATTCGACCTCGTCCGCGTCCGTGAACGCCATCCCTTCTCCCCGCGCGCCGTCCCTCGGATGGGTGAGGAAGTGAAGGCCAAGAACGATGTCCTGCGTCGGCGAGGCGAGAGGCTTCCCGCTTGCCGGCGCCAGGATGTTGTTGCTCGAAAGCATGAGCACGCGCGCCTCGATCTGCGCCTCGAATGAAAGCGGAACGTGCACGGCCATCTGATCGCCGTCAAAGTCCGCGTTGAATGCGGCGCACACGAGCGGGTGGATCCGAATCGCCTTCCCCTCCACGAGAACCGGCTGGAAGGCCTGAATCCCCAGGCGGTGCAGGGTCGGCGCACGGTTCAAGAGGACCGGGTGGTCCTTGATGATCTCCTCGAGAATGTCCCAGACCTCGGGCTTCTCGCGCTCGACGAGCTTCTTCGCGCTCTTCACCGTCTGGACGTAGCCCTTGTCCTCGAGCTTCTTGATGATGAACGGCTTGAAGAGCTCGAGGGCCATGTTCTTCGGCAGCCCGCATTGATGCAGCCGAAGCTCGGGCCCGACCACGATCACTGAGCGCCCCGAGTAGTCCACGCGCTTTCCGAGAAGGTTCTGGCGGAAGCGTCCCTGCTTTCCCTTGAGCATGTCGGAGAGGGACTTCAGGGGACGGTTCCCCGGGCCCCGCACCGCGCGCGTTCTTCTTCCGTTGTCGAAGAGCGCGTCGACCGCTTCCTGGAGCATTCGCTTCTCGTTCCGGAGAATCACTTCCGGCGCGCGGATCTCGATCAGCTTCTTGAGGCGGTTGTTCCGGTTGATCACCCGCCGGTAAAGATCGTTCAGGTCCGAAGTGGCGAATCGCCCGCCCTCGAGCGGAACGAGCGGGCGAAGATCGGGCGGAAGAACCGGGATGGTGTCGAGGACCATCCACTCCGGCTTGTTCCCCGACTTCCGGAAAGCTTCGACCACCTTGAGCCGCTTCAGGGTCTCCTTCTTCCGCTGAACGGAGACCTCCGTCTTGGCGATCACCCGAAGATCGTTCGAAAGATCCTCGATGCTGACCGCCTTCAAGAGCTTCTTGATCGCCTCCGCCCCCATGTCCGCATCGAAGCCGTCCGCGCCGAACTCCTTCCGGAGGGCGAGAAAACGGTCCTCGGAGAGCAGCTCCTTCAGTTGGAGCGGCGTGTCCTTCGGGTCGGTGACGACGTACGACTCGTAGTACAGAATGCGCTCGAGATCCCGGACCGACATGTCGAGAAGATGTCCGATGCGGCTCGGAATTCCCTTGAAATACCAAATATGGGAAACCGGGACCGCGAGCTTGATGTGGCCCAAACGCTCCCTGCGCACTTTCGCTTGCGTCACCTCGACGCCGCAGCGGTCGCAAACGACCCCGCGGTAGCGAATGCGCTTGTACTTCCCGCAGTTGCACTCCCAGTCCTTCACCGGCCCGAAGATCCTCTCGCAGAAGAGCCCGTCCTTCTCCGGTTTGAACGACCGATAGTTGATCGTCTCGGGCTTGGTGACCTCGCCGTACGACCAACCGAGGATGGTCTCGGGCGAGGCGAGCTGAATCCGGATCGACTCGAACGATGCCGGCTGCCGCTCTTCTCTCTCTCTTCCCATGTACACCTGAGTGACCCCCTAGGCGGCAACGCCGCCCCTCGCGAGCGCCGGCTCGCGAATGGTTACTCGGTCTTCTGCTGCTCGAGATAAATATCGAGACCCAACGACTGGAGTTCCTTCACGAGCACGTTGAACGACTCGGGAATGCCAGGTTGGGGCGGGTTTTCCCCCTTCACGATCGCTTCATACACTTTGGATCGGCCCACGACGTCGTCCGACTTCACGGTCAGCAGCTCCTGAAGCGTGTAGGCCGCGCCGTACGCCTCGAGCGCCCACACCTCCATTTCTCCGAAGCGCTGGCCGCCGAACTGCGCCTTGCCGCCGAGCGGCTGCTGCGTCACGAGCGAGTAGGGACCGATGGAGCGCGCGTGGATCTTGTCATCGACCAAGTGGGAGAGCTTCAGCATGTAGATGTATCCCACCGTCACCTCGTGCTTCAGCGGTTCTCCCGTGCGGCCGTCGTACAGTACCGCCTTCCCGCCCTCCGGAAGACCGGCCTCGCGAAGCTTTTCCTTGATCTCTTCGATCGCGGCGCCGTCGAAGACCGGCGACGCGGCGTGAATGCCGAGAGCCTTGCACGCCAAGCCGAGATGCGTCTCGAGGATCTGCCCGAGGTTCATTCGCGAAGGGACTCCGAGCGGGTTCAGCACGATCTCAACCGGGGTTCCGTCCGCAAGGAAGGGCATGTCCTCCTCCGGAAGGACCTTGGCGACGACTCCCTTGTTCCCGTGACGGCCGGCCATCTTGTCGCCGACGGAGATCTTGCGTTTCTTCGCCACGTAAACCTTCACGAGCTTCACGACCCCGGGGGCGAGCTCGTCGCCGCGCGAGAGCCGTTCGAGCTCGCGGAGCAGCTCGCGCTCCTTCTTGTCGATGGCCGCTTCCGCCGCGGTCTGGAGCGAGCGCACCTTGTTGTTCGTGCGCGTGTCGTCGGTCAAGGGTTCGTTCGGGTCCACCTTGTCGAAGGAGATCTCTTCGAAGAGGCGCTCGTTCCACTTGCGGCCGGCCCGGATGTGCTCATCGGTCCCCCGGTAGTAGAAGCGCGCCGTCGTCTTGTCGAGAAGGACGTCGCGGATCCGTTCGTCCCGAACGTCGCGGATTCCCTTGATCTCCTTGTTGATGCGGCGCTTGATCTCCGCCGCCTTCTTCTTCTCTTCCTGCTTCGCCCTCTCGTCCCGCTCCTTCCGCGAGAAGACCTTGACGTCGATTACGACACCGTCCATTCCCGGCGGAGCCTTGAGGGACGCGTCGCGCACGTCGCCCGCCTTCTCGCCGAAGATCGCCCTCAGGAGACGCTCCTCCGGGGAGAGCTCCGTCTCCCCCTTGGGAGTCACTTTCCCGACGAGGATGTCGCCCGCGCGGACGTGAGCGCCGACTCGGACGATCCCGTCCTCGTCGAGGTTCTTCACCGCTTCTTCTCCGACGTTCGGGATCTCTCGGGTGATCTCCTCGACACCGCGCTTCGTGTCGCGAACCTGAAGCTCGAACTCCTCGATGTGAATCGATGTGAAGCGGTCTTCCTTGACGATCCTCTCGCTGACGAGAATCGCGTCCTCGAAGTTGTATCCGCTCCACGGCATGAAAGCGACGAGCACGTTCGCCCCGAGAGCGAGCTCCCCGTTCTGCGTGGCCGGCCCGTCCGCGATCACGTCGCCGGCCTCCACGCGGTCGCCGGCGCGAACGAGCGGCTTCTGCGTCACGCACGTGTCTTGATTCGAGCGGCGGAACTTGATCAGCTTGTGGAGCTCCAGCCCCTCGAAACCGGTGAGGTCGATCTCGCGCCCCTTCGAGTAGTTGATCACGATCGTGTCCGCCGAGACGCTCTCGACCGTTCCCGAGTGCTTCGCGGTCACGAGCACGCCCGAGTCGAACGCCACGCGCCGCTCGAGCCCCGTGCCGACGATCGGCGCCTCGGGCCGCAAGAGGGGCACGGACTGGCGCTGCATGTTCGAGCCCATGAGGGCGCGGTTGGCGTCATCGTTCTCTAGGAAGGGGATCAGCGCCGCGGCCGCGCTCACGATCTGCATCGGCGAGACGTCCATGTACTCGACCTGATCGCGATCCACCACCGGGTAGTCGCTCCAGAACCTTGCGGTCAGACGCTCCGGAATGATCCGGCCGTTCGCATCGAGAGGCGTGTTCGCCTGGACGACCATGCGGTCGTCCTCCTGGTCGGCGGAAAGATACTCGATCTCATCGGTCGCTCTCCCCTTCACGACCTTCCGGTACGGCGTCTCGAGGAACCCGTAGTCGTTGACGCGCGCGTAAGTCGAGAGGGAGCTGATCAGGCCGATGTTCGGCCCTTCCGGCGTCTCGATCGGGCAGATGCGCCCGTAGTGCGTGTAGTGAACGTCCCGCACCTCGAACCCCGCGCGCTCCCGCGTGAGACCGCCCGGTCCGAGCGCCGAGAGCCGCCGCTTATGCGTCAGCTCGGCGAGCGGGTTCGTTTGATCCATGAACTGTGAAAGCTGCGAGCTTCCGAAGAACGTCTTGATCACCGCGGAAATCGTCCGGGCGTTGATGAGGTCGTAGGGAGCGATGTTCTCGGTGTCCCCGAGGCTCATCCTCTCCTTGATGATCCGCGCCATGCGGCTGAGCCCGATCGAGAACTGAATCGCGAGAAGCTCGCCGACCGACCGGAGCCTGCGGTTTCCGAGATGGTCGATGTCGTCCGGTTCGTCCTTCCCGGCCCGCCGGCGGAGAAGCTGATCGACGACCCGAACGAAATCCTCTTTGGTCAGAGTGGTTTCGTGGTCGGGGACCTGCAGTCCGAGACGCCGGTTCAGTTTGTATCGGCCGACCGGCGCGAGGTCGTAGCGTCTCGCGTTGAAGAAAAGCCGGTCGAGCAGGGAACGCGCTGTCTCCATGCTCGGCGGATCGCCGGGGCGAAGCAGATTGTAAATGCGCTTCAGCGCGTCTTCCTCGCCGCCGGTCGTGTCCTTGGCGAGCGTGTTCCGAATCACTTGCGCGTCCTTCTCCTCGTTCGGAACGAGAAGGCGCACATTGCCGACCTTCGCCTCACGCATCCTCTCGAGAAGCTGGAGAGCGATCTCCTCGTTCGTCTGCGCGAGGACCTCTCCGGTCCCCGACCTTTCGTCGACGATGTCCGATGCGAGGATGCGCCCGACGAGCTCGTCCTTCTTCCGATACGAACTGAAGTGGATCTCTTCGATCTCGTAGAACAGCTCGAGGATGGAGGCATCGGACGAATAACCGAGCGCCCGAAGGAGGATCGTCACCGGGAGCTTCCGCTTCCGGTCGATGTGGGCGTACATGATGTCGTTGATGTCCGTCGTGAACTCGACCCACGAGCCGCGGTAGGGAATCACCCTCGCCGCGAAGAGCCGCTTGCCGTTCGGATGCGTCTCCTCATCGAAGAAGACGCCCGGCGAACGGTGAAGCTGGCTCACGATCACCCGCTCGGCCCCGTTGATGATGAACGTCCCCTTGTCGGTGATGATGGGGAGCTCGCCCAGGTAGACCTCTTGCTCGATGACCTCCTTGACCTTCTTCTCTCCGTCCACCGTCTCCTTGACGATGAGCCGGAGAGTGGCCTTCAAAGGCGCGGCGAACGTGACGTCCCGTTCCTGGCATTCGTCGACGTCGTACTTCGGCTCCCCGAGTCCGTACGAGACGAACTCGAGGCTGAAGTTCCCGCGCGCATCCGCGATCGGAAAGATCTCGTTGAACACGGCCTGCAGACCGTGGTTCATCCGCTTGTCGGGCGGCGTGTCGGCCTGAAGGAACCAGTCGAAAGACCTGAGCTGCACATCGAGAAGGTTGGGGATGTCCATGATGGCGGGGTTCTTGGAGAAGCTCAACCTCTCGACCCAATGGATAGCCAATCTTCCATCTCCCCTATGAACGGACGACTCGGCCGCGCGCGGATCCGAAAGGCGATTCGCCTTCCGAACCCGGCGCGGCATCGGGCGGAACACCATTCACGATTCGGCCCAAGCGAGCGCGGCTTACTTCACCTCGACCTGGCCGCCCGCTTCCTCGATCTTGGCCTTGATGTCCGCGGCCTCTTCCTTGTTCACCCCCTCCTTGATCGGCTTCGGGGTGTTGTCGACGAGATCCTTCGCTTCCTTGAGACCGAGGCCGGTGATCGCACGCACGACCTTGAGGACCTGAATCTTCTTGTCCCCCGCCGACGTGAGGAGGACGGTGAACTCCGTCTGCTCCTCGGCCGCGGCGGCCTCGCCGCCCGCGGGCATCATCCCGCCCATCGGCATCGCCATCGCCTGGGGCGCCGCCGACACGCCGAACCGATCCTCGAGAGCCTTCACGAGCTCGGCCGCCTCCAGGACGGTGAGCTTCTCGATCGCCGAAACCACTTCCGCGATCTTGGGCGAGACCTCGACGGCCGATTTGGTGGCCGTATTCTCGTTCGTCATGATGTGTACCTCCCGATCTTGAGAGAGCAGGAAATCCCGCCCTTCAGGTTCCTCGCGGAGCACGCGCGCTCGCGTCCGCGCTCCCCGGTGTTTCTACGTCTTTCCGATCGCCGCGCCGGCCGTCCGGCCGCGGCGATCCGTCTATGGATCGAACCGGCGGTAGATCGCCCGAGACTACGACCCGCCGCCCTCCTTCTTCTTTCGGATTTCATCGGCTGCGACCGCGAGCGATGTCATCACCGCTCGGAGCGTTCCCGCGATCCCTTGCGCGGGCGCGTTCACGAGTCCCATGATCTGCGCGATAAGCACCGGCTTCGGCGGCAGATCGGCGAACCTCCGGATCTCCTCCGCGGTCAGCACGGATCCGCCGACGAACCCGCCCTTCAGCACGGGGATGTTGTTGTTCGCCCTCGCGAAGTCCATGAGGATCTTCGCCGGTGAGACCGGATCGGCGATCGCCAGCGCCCAACCGGTCGGCCCGCGATCCAGGAAACGTCCGAGCCCCTCCATGTTCATGTCGCGCGCGGCGATGCGGCCCAGCGTGTTCTTGATGACGAAGAACTCGGAGCCGCTTTTGCGGAACTCGCGGCGAAGACGGCTGACGCCGTCGACGTTCAGGCCGGTGAAATCGGCGAGGACAACCGCCTGCGCGTTCTCCAGCTTCTTCTTGAGGGTCGCGACCGATTCAACTTTCCTTGGTGTCGGCATGGTTGCAGATCCCTCCCCCGATCATCCGCGCAGGAGCTCGGCCTGGACGTCGACGCGCACGCCCGGCCCCATCGTGGACGAAATCGTGAGGCTCTTCCAATACGTCCCCTTCGCGGAGGCCGGCTTGGATCGCTGGATTTCCGTGATCACGGTCCGGATGTTCTCCGCGAGTTGGTCCTTGCCGAACGAGACCTTCCCGACCGGCACGTGGATGTTCCCCGTCTTGTCGGTGCGGTACTGGATGCGCCCCGCCTTCACTTCGCGCACCGCGCGCCCGACGTCGAACGTGACGGTTCCGCTCTTGGGGTTGGGCATCAGGCCGCGCGGCCCGAGAATCTTCCCGAGCTTCCCCACTTCCTTCATCATGTCGGGCGTCGCGATCATCGCGTCGAACTCGGTCCATCCGCCTTGGATCTTCTCCACGTATTCGGCGGAACCGACGAAATCGGCTCCCGCATCCGCGGCTTCCTTTTCCTTCTCGCCCTTCGCGACGACGAGCACGCGAACGCTCTTTCCCGTTCCGTGCGGAAGGACGATCGTCCCGCGGATCTGCTGCTCGGAGTGGCGGGGATCGACGCCGAGATTCGCCGCGAGCTCGACCGTCTCGTCGAACTTCGCGCTCGCCCCGCCCTTCACAAGGTCGATCGCGGAATCCAGCGGATACCGGGTCATCCGGTCCACCTTCTCGCTTGCGGCCCGATAACGCTTCCCAACCTTCATCTGTGCACCTCTGATCTCCCGCCCGGTCGCGGCCGGCATCCGGAAATCGCACCCGCGATCCGGAAACTAGCCCTCGACTTCGATTCCCATGCTTCGGGCGGTCCCTTCGATCATGCGCATGGCCATTTCGGTGTCGTTGGCGTTCAGATCCTCTTTCTTGAGATCGGCGATCTCGCGGACCTGCTTCTTCGTCACCTTTCCAACCTTGTTGCGGTTCGGCTCGCCGGACGCCTTCGGGATTCCGGCCGCCCTCTTCAGAAGAACCGCCGCGGGCGGGGACTTCGTGATGAAGGTGAACGACCGGTCCGCGTACACGGTGATGACCGCGGGGATGATGAGCCCCTGGTCCTTCTGCGTGCGCGCGTTGAAGGCCTTGCAGAACTCCATGATGTTGACGCCCTGCTGGCCGAGAGCCGGCCCGACCGGGGGAGCCGGAGTCGCGTTGCCGGCCGGGATCTGCAGCTTAACGATCGCCTGTACTTTCTTCTTCGGTGCGGCCATTGTTCTTTCCCGCGCTCGTGGGCGCTCCCGCGCTCTACAAGCTCTTTACCTGCAAAAAGTCCAACTCGACGGGAACCGGCCGGCCGAAGATCGAGACCATGACCTTCAGCTTTCCCCGGTCCGGCTGAATCTCGTCCACCACGCCCGTGAACTCGGTGAAGGGACCGTCGGTCACCTTCACGTGCTCGCCCACGTGATAGGGAATCGTCGGCGTCGGCTTCTCCTTCGTCCCCTCGACCCTTCCGAGAATCCTCTCGATCTCTTCGTCCGAGATCGGCTGCGGCTTGGCGCCGACTCCGACGAACCGCGTGACGCCGGGCGTGTTCGAGATCACGCGCCAGGTCTCGTCGGACATCTCCATCCTCACGAGAACGTAGCTCGGGAAGAACTTCCGATCCGTGATCGTCTTCTTCCCGTTTCTCATTTCCGCCACCTTCTCGGTCGGAACGAGAACCCGCGGAACCTGCTCCTGCAATCCGGCCTGCTTCACCGCTCGTTCAATGTTGCTCGCGGCTTTCTCCTCGTGGCCCGCGCTCGTGTGGACGACGTACCAGCGCAAGCGGTCCTCTTCCTCGCCCTCCTCGCGATCGCCCTCTTCGGCGTGCGGCTTCTCCGAACGATCGCCGGAAGCGGCCGCGCTCTCGACGCTCTCCTCCGAGACCGTCTCATCGGACGGAGGACGGACCTCGGCGCTCTCCACGGCCGCTTCGTCCGGGGAGTGCGCGCTCTCGTCGGTCGGCGGAGTCTCCGGAGTCGTTCCCGGGGCGCCCGCGCTTTCTTCCCTCACCTCTTCTCCCATGACCTTCCTCGACACGAGAGGACCTTATCGCAACACGAGCCGGACTAGTCGAAGGAGCCCGGCGTCCACGACCCCGATGAAGACGGAAATGAGAATGACCGCGACGATCACCACTCCCGTCGAACCTTTGAGCTCCTCCCAACTGGGCCACGCGACCTTCTGGAGCTCGATCCATACCTCGCGCAGAAACCGGATCAGTCGTTGGACGACCCCGGTGGACTCCTCATTCATCCTTCGATCCCCTTCGGTTCGCGGAGAAGAGGGCCGCAGGTGTGGCAGGGATCGAACCCGCAACCCCCGGTTTTGGAGACCGGTGCTCTACCAATTGAGCTACACACCTGTGCGCTCTCCTTGGACCTTCCAGACGGGAGAGCGGCGCGCTCCCCCCTTCGTCCTTCGTCTCGGCCCGCGAGCGGGCCGTCGCTTCCGCTACTCGATGACCTCCGCGATCACGCCCGCGCCCACGGTGCGCCCGCCCTCGCGGATCGCGAAACGGAGCGCCTTCTCCATGGCGATCGGCGTGTGCAGCTCGACGTTGATCTCGACGTTGTCTCCGGGCATGACCATCTCGCGGCCTTCCGGAAGCCGCGCGGTGCCGGTCACATCGGTCGTCCGGAAGTAGAACTGCGGGCGGTAGCCGTCAAAGAACGGCGTGTGCCGGCCGCCTTCATCTTTCTTCAAGATGTAAACCTCGCCGCGGAACTTGGTGTGCGGCGTGACCGATCCGGGAGCCGCGATCACCATTCCGCGCTCGAGCTCTTCCTTCTCGACCCCGCGGAGAAGGAGGCCGATGTTGTCCCCGGCCTGCGCATCGTCGAGCAGCTTGCGGAACATCTCGACGCCCGTCACGACCGTGTCCTTGGTCTCCTTGATGCCGATGCGCTGCACTTTATCGCCGACTTTCACGCGGCCCCTCTCGACTCGGCCGGTTCCAACCGTTCCGCGGCCCGTGATGCTGAACACGTCCTCAATCGGCATGAGGAACGGCTTGTCGACGTCGCGCACCGGATCGGGAATGAACGTGTCGATGGCGTCCATCAGCTCCTGGATGCACTTCGTCGCGGCTGGATCCTCGGGGCTGTTCATCGCGAGCAGCGCGGAGCCCCGGATGACGGGAGTCGCATCGCCCGGGAACTCGTACTTGCTGAGCAGCTCGCGCACCTCGAGCTCGACGAGGTCGAGAAGCTCCGGATCGTCCACCGTATCGACCTTGTTCAGGAAGACGACGATGTAGGGCACGTTTACCTGGCGCGCGAGGAGCACGTGCTCGCGCGTCTGCGGCATCGGGCCGTCCGCCGCGTCGACGACGAGAATCGCGCCGTCCATCTGCGCCGCGCCGGTGACCATGTTCTTCACGTAGTCCGCGTGGCCGGGGCAGTCGACGTGCGCGTAGTGCCGCTTCACGGTCTGGTACTCCACGTGCGCGGTTGCGATGGTCAGAATCTTCGTCGCATCGCGGCGCCCGTGCGCTTCCGAAGCTTTCGCCACCTGATCATAGGTGATCGCGTCGGCCAGCTTCTTCAGCGCCTGCACCTTGGTGATCGCCGAAGTGAGCGTGGTCTTTCCGTGGTCGACGTGGCCGATCGTCCCCACGTTCACATGCGGCTTCGTTCGTTCGAATTTCTCCTTCGCCATCTGTTTCGCTCCTTCTAGCCAACACGGGCGGCGAGGTGCGGGTCCACGGAGAGAGGTGGAGCCCACGACCAGAATTGAACTGGTGACCTATTGCTTACCATGCAATTGCTCTACCGACTGAGCTACGTGGGCTTCCCGCGTTACCGCAAGACCGCCTTTTCTCTCGCTCCTCCGTCGACGTCCGGACCGCGTCGCCGGCCGACACTTCTGGAGCGGGAAACGGGATTCGAACCCGCGACCCTCAGCTTGGAAGGCTGATGCTCTAGCCAGCTGAGCTATTCCCGCACAATCCGAGCGACCTCGGTTGTCTCGCGCGGATCGACTTCGGTCTCTCCTCCAGGGCGTTCCCGACACCGCGTCGTCCGGGACGCAGTCGGGCTGCGCGCGCCCGTCATCTCATCCGCCGTCGCGCCGCAAGACCCGAGAAAATCCTCTATCCATAAAGAATGGGGAGGGGAGGATTCGAACCTCCGAAGGCTTCGCCGACAGATTTACAGTCTGTTCCCTTTGACCGCTCGGGAACCTCCCCACGTCCTGACTCTTTCTTCTCCGCCGCTTGCTAACCGGCTCGACAATCTCCGCGCTCATCTTTGGAGCTGGCGAGAGGAATCGAACCCCCAACCACCTCATTACAAATGAGACGCTCTACCAATTGAGCTACGCCAGCAGTTGAACCTCGACAGGAGATGCACCTGCAAAGACAGAACTTACAAGCTACCACCCGCGCCCGAGGGTGTCAATGAAAATACAACGGCTTTCGTTCTTTTTCATCTTTCGCCCCGCCGGGGAGACGGGGATCCGGCGAACGAAACCCGTCACCGCTCCCGGACCGCCTTGCCATGATACCGGTCCCTCTGCCATAGTCAAAGAGCTTTTCCACCCGCGTCCCCGCGAGGCGAGGGGTCTCGCCGCGCGCGAGGCCTTCTTGGGAGGGGCTAACCTCTTGAATGAAATCGGGATGCGGGCGCGAGCCTTTGGTATGGGGCACCGCCGCTTTCTTCTCGTCCTCTTCACGGCCGCCCTGCTTCCGCGCCTCCTATTTCTTTCCGAGGCAACGAGTTCCCCTCTCTTCGACCACCTCTATCTGGATGCCAAGTCGTACGACGAATGGGGGCGGGAGATCGCGTCCGGGAAGTGGCTCCGCAACGAGCCGTTCCACATGGCCCCGCTCTATCCCTACCTGCTCGGCAGCCTCTTCCAGCTCGTCGGGCATAACTTATTGATTGTGCGTCTGATCCAGCATTTCGTCGGGGCGGCCTCCGCCGTGCTGGTCTTCCTCGTGGCGAGGCGCCTTCTCGGCCGGGCGACCTCGGTTGTCGCGTACGTTCTCGCTCTCGGATACGTTCCCTTCATCTATTTTGAAGGACAGGTGCTCGCTTCCTCCCTCGGGGTCTTCCTCGGCCTTCTCAGCCTTCATCTTCTCTTGAGATCCCTCGAGAGGGAAGGGAAGGGCCTCTTCCCCGCCGGGCTCGTCCTCGGGATCGGGGCGGTCGCTCGCCCCAACCTTTTGTTTTTTATGCCGTTTGCGCTTCTCTGGGTTCTCGCCGCGGAGAAGGCGAGTCGCGCGCGCCTCCCGCTCTTCCTGGCCGGGTTCGCGCTCGCCCTCCTCCCCTCCACACTCCACAACTATCGCGCTTCCAAGGAGATCATCCCGATCTCCTCCCACGGGGGGGTCAGCTTCTATCTCGGCAACAACCCCTACACGCGCGGGGTCTATGTCCCGCCCCCCGAGTTCGGGGGAACTCCCGAGGCGATCGACATCTACGATTCCAGGCGGCTCGCGGAGAAAGATCTCGGGCGAAGGCTCTCGGCTTCCGAGATCTCTTCTTATTGGTATGCGAAGAGCTTCGATTTCATCCGGGAGAACCCGGGGCGTTTCTTCGGCCTCCTCGCGCGAAAAATCGCTCTCTATATGAATGCGTACGAAATCCCGCTCGACGTGAACTACGAGTTCGACCGCAGGCTGTACGCGGTCCTTCGCGCGGGACCATTCCCCTTCGGGCTTCTCCTCCCGCTCGCGATCGTGGGCGCCCTCTCAATTCCCCGCGACCGAAGGCGGGCGTATCTTCTCGTCCTCTTCGTCCTCGCGAACGCCGCCTCCGTCATCGCGTTCTTCGTGTGCGCGCGCTACCGCCAAACCGCGGTCCCCGCGCTCGCGATCCTCGCCGCGATCGCGATCGCGCGGCTCGCACGCGATGCGCGCGCCGCCCGATGGCGTTCGTTCGCCGGCGTCGCGGCGGCGGCGGCTCTCCTCGCGATCCCGATCCACCTCAACCTCTACGAAGGACGCGGGACGAGCGAGGTTCGCTCCACGGTCATCCTCGGCAGGGCCTACGCCGAGGCCGGGGACCGACAGCGCGCTGAGGACCTCTTCCGCGAGGCGCTTCGCCTCGCTCCCGGCCACGTCGACGCCGGCATGAACCTTGGGCTTCTCCACTATCGAGCCGGGCGCTTCGAGGAGGCCGCGGAGGCGTTCCGAGGCGCGGCCGAGGCCATGCCCGCTTTCGCCGGAGCGTGGAATAACCTCGGGAACGCGCTCCGCGAGGCGGGCCGACCGGACGTGGCGGTCGACGCGATCCGCGAGGCGACCCGCGCGGACACGTCCTACGCGGGAGCGTTCAATAACCTCGCCTACACGCTCGCCCTTGTCGGCCGCGAGGACGAAGCCGAAGAAGCGTACCTTCGCGCGATCCGCCTCGACCCTGCGTCGATCCACGCGCGGGCGAACCTCGCCGATCTCCAGTTCCGCCGCGGGAAGATTCCCGAGGCGGCGCGCACCACGGAGGAGGCGGCGCGCGCTCTCCCCGGGCTTCCGGCGGCCGCCTGGAAGAACGATCGAATCGCGCGCGCGGCGGAGCTCTCGCTTGCCGCGAGGGATGCGGCGGCGCGAGGCGAATCCCAGGCGGCCCTTCACGCGATCGCCGAAGCGCTCGCGATCGACGGCGCTCCCGTGCGCGAGTGGGCGGCGCGCGACCCGCTCGTCCGTCCGTTCCTCGAGCAAGCTCTCGCCCGGGAGCCCGGCGGCCGGGAGGGGAGGGGCCGATGAGCGGACGATCGATCGCGGCGATCATTCCGGTGAGAGACGCCGGGGCGACGATCGAGGAGACTCTCCGTTCGATTTATGCATCAAGCACACCGCCGGACGAGGTGATCGTCGTCGACGATGGATGCTCCGACCGCTCCATGGAGATCGCGCGGCGATTCCCCGCGCGCATCCTCCCCTCCGAGCCCCCCGGAGGGGTCGCACGCGCGAGAAACACCGGCGCGGCGGCAGCGCGAGGGGAGATCCTTCTCTTTGTCGACGCGGACGTCGTGCTCGAGCCGAACGCCGTTCGGGCGGCGGCGGACGCCCTCGCCGACCCGGGTGTCTCGGTCGCCGTCGGGCTTCAGTCGGCGGTCTCCCCGTTCCCGAACGCGGCGAGCGTTTATAAGAACTACTGGCTCCACTACACGTACAAGAAGAGGGCCGAGCGCCTGGCGGTCCTCTATTCGAGCGCGGTCGCGATTCGCCGAGAACCATTCGAGCAGGCGGGAGGCTTCGACCCGAACTACCGCACGCCGAACATCGAGGACTCGGATCTCGGGAAGCGGCTCACCGACGCCGGATGCCGGATCGCGGTCGTTCCGGAGATGGAGTTTCGACACATCAAGCGATACGATCTTTCCGGCATGTTCCGCACCGACTTCCGGCGGACGGTCGGCATGACGAAGGTCCAGATCCGCGATCGCTTCCGTCGGATCCTCAAGGGGAACTACTCGTCGATCCCGACCTCGTTTCTCGTTTCGTGCCTTGCTCCGTGGATCGCGCCTCCCCTTCTCGCCGCAGGGGAGATCTTCGCGGCGCTTCTCTTCCCGCCCGCTCTCGTTCTCCTTCTCAACCGCGACTGGATCAGAAGCCTCGCGGAAAGCCAGGGCGCGCGCGCCGGACTTCTCGGCGCGTTCTTCCTTCACCTGGACGTGGTCGCGGTGAATCTCGGCGTGCTTTGGGGAATCGCGGAGTACGCGGCGGGAAAGAAATACTGATCGGCGCCGTTACGTTCCTACTGCGCGCGCGGTGTGGCCCGATAGCCGGCCGCGACGACCGCCTCCACCAACGCGTCCTCGATCGGATCGTTCGTCGAGAGGTCCACGCGGGCGCTCTTCTCTTCCAGGCTCACCTTCGCCGAAACGACCCCGGGCGTTTTCTCGAGAAACTCGGTCACCCTCCGCACACAACTGGCGCAGTGCATCCCCTCGACATCGAGAATGACCGTGCGCACCGGCGTCTCCGAGGCGCGGGAAGCGCCGGAGGTCGCCTCTTGTCCCTGCCCCGCGGAGGAGGGGGAACGGGATGCTCGGGACGCGAAGAGAAACGCGATCAAGACCGCGACGAGGACCGCGACGAGAAGAGCGATCAGCGATCGAGGATGCACGGCAAGGACCTCCTTCGGATGAAGACGAACGCACTGTTCATCTTCCACGAGAACGAGGCCGTTCGCAAACGGTTTCTCCGAGAGGGAGAAGGATCAATGGGAAGGACCGCTCTTTCGCGCCCAGCGGTTCACCGCGAGCCGCAGAGTCTTCGGATCGAAGGGCTTCACGACGACGTCGTTCATTCCCGCGCGTAGACACGCCTCGCGGCTTTCCTTGTCGGCGTGGCCGGTGAGCGCGATGATCGGGATCCGGCGCTCGGGGTCTTCCGAGGAGCGGATCTCCACGGTGGCGTCGAGCCCGCTCGTCCCGGGCATCTCGACGTCCATCAACACGAGATCGTACCGTTCGCGCGACAAGCACGCGATCGCTTCCCTTCCATCCGACGCGACATCGACGGAGTGGCCCGCCTTCTCGAGGAACTTCTTCGCGATCGATCGGTTGATTGAACCGTCATCGACCACGAGAATGCGGAGCGCACTGATCTCCGCTCCCTCGCGGGAGAGAGCGAAACCGAAGTGAGCGCCTCTCGCGTCCTCGCGGTTCTCCGCCCAGATTCTCCCCTCGTGCGCCTCGACGATCCTTCGCGCGATGGCGAGCCCGAGGCCGTGGCTCTCCTCGCCGCCGGTCGGCTTGGCCGAAAGGCGGCAGAACTCGCCGAACGCCTTTTGGAGGTCTTCATCGCTGAGCCCGGGGCCTTCGTCCAGAACGGAGACGAGCGCCTCGTTTCCCGTTTCGCTCACGCGAACCGTGATCCGCGTCGAGCCCGGCGCGTACTTGATCGCGTTCGACACGAGGTTATCGAGAACCTGCCGAATCCGAAGGCTGTCCGCCTCGACCACGGGGGCCGGATCCGGAACGTCCGCGACGAGGAGCTGTCCTTTTCCATGCGCGTTCCCCTCGTGGAATCGAGTCGCCTCGCGCACGAGGAGGCCGAGATCGGTCGGAACGCGCTGGATCTCGAGCTTGCCCGCGCCGGTTCTCGCCTCCTCGAGAATGCTCTCGAGCAGGCGGAGAAGACGCCCGCTCTCCTCGCGAAGGAGCGCGACATGCTGCGCGACTTCCCCCGCTGCTCCGGCGATCGACTCCGCGAGCAGCGTGGCGAGATTGTGGATGCCGCCGATTCCGCCGCGAAGATCGTGCGCGGCGACGCCGAGAATCCTCTTCTTCTCCTCGCCGGCCCGCCGGAGGTTCGTGTTCGCCCACTCGAGCTCCTCGCGCCGCGCCTGCAGCTCCGCCACCAGCTCGGCCGAGATCGCGTTCGCGCGCGCCAGCTTCTCGTTCGCCCGATGGAGTTCCTCGCTCCGCTCTTCGAGCTCGGCGACGAGCTCCGCAGACCGCACGTTCGCCTCGGCAAGCCGGTGGTTCGCCCTCATGAGCTCCTCGCTTTTTGCCTCGAGCTCGGCGACAAGCTCCGCCGCCTCTACGTTCGCCAGCGCGAGCCGCTCGTTGACCGCCTCGCGGTCCTCGGGGCGATTCGGCAGGGTCCGGTCTTCCATGCTTTCCCCCGAGGCTAGAACGTCACCACAATCGAGTTCGGGCCGAGATCGGAGACCACAGTGGCCAGACCGACCAGCTGGGCGCCGTCCAACAGACGTCCGTTCGTCTTGTTTCCATTTATACTGCAATAGTATTTGGTACAAGGAGCGCACACGAGAACCCGGCCTCCGAGCGAACGGAACTGTTCAAGATAGCTCACGAGCGGCTCGAACCCCTCCACCTGGATCCCCTTCATCGCGCCGTCCATCGCCCAGACCGTTCCGTCCATCGTGAGGAAGATCGAGGTCTTCCTGCCGAGCGCGAGGGTGGAGCATGCCCAGGAGAGCGCGAGCGTGGCGCGCGTCCCTCGATCTTGCTTTCCGGTCGTGAGAACGACCACTGCGTTCTGTTCGTTCGTCATCATCCTCCCCTTCACGCCCGCGCCGACCGGCGCCGACGCGAACTAGACAAAGAGAACCATCCGCCCTTTCATCGCCTTCCCGAGAAACGTCGCCACGCCGCACGGATCGACGCACCCGTCCCCGATGAGCTCGTCGCAGTCGAGGCCGAGAAGCGCGGCGGATGTGTCGCAGAGGTGGAAATGGGCGCCCATCTCCCGGGCTTTTTCGATCAGCTCGTCGAGATCTCCGATCCCGTGCTTCCGCATGCGATACCCGAGGAAGAGCTTTCCCAAGCCTCCCCAGTTCATTCTCGAGAGAGGCGCCCGCCCGGCTCCGCACGGAAGGAACTTCCCGAGCAGGCGGTTCATGAGCGGCTTGTTCGCGCTCGTCTTTTCCGCATCCCTGAGGGCGGCCGTCGCCCAAAACGTGAAGAAGAGGTGCACTTCCTGCCCGAGTGCGAGCGCGCCGTTCGCGATCGTGAAGACGGCGAACAAGCGGTCCCACTCGCCGCTGAAGCAGACGATCGAAACCGAGTCGCTCTTCTCCGTCTCGCGGCGCGGGGCGCTCTCTTCGAGAGCGGCGATTCTCGCCTCGAGGTCACTCATCCGTGCAGGATCGACCGTCCGAGCTTCCAAGCTAGAACCCTCCCATCAAACGGATGGTCGCAACGACGACGTTCCCCTCTCTCTCCAAGCGCGCGAGCTCGTTCTGCGTCGTCTCGCACCAGGCCTTGACATCGCTCTCGAACGCGAGATCGTCCGCGGTGATCACGATGACGGATCCCGGCTTCGCCTGGCGCCGCGCCTTGGCCAGCTCGACGATCGGCCGCGGGCAACGCATGCCCCGCGCTTCGATGCGTATTTCGTTGTTCGTGTTCATCCGCAGCGCTCCTCCGTCTGTTTTCATGTATGAACGATCGCGGCTGCCGGATGAAGCTGCCCGTTCCGGCAAAGGCTCGCTCTCTATGGAGTTTCGGCATGTGCCGCGCCGAACGTGAGAGCTCTACGGCGCCGCGCCGCCCGACCGGCCGCGGCTTTCGAGCTCGCTTCCGAACGAGGGAAAAACGCGCGGAGTCCGTTCATTCGAGATAAGATCGGGCGCCGCTCGGTCCAACGACGGAATCGGGGCGCCCGGCGCTCCCCCGGAGGGCGATCAGGGGCGTTCCGAACCGCCCTAAGCCGTTTCTCCCCGCGTGCCGATAGGGAGGTGAAGGCTTCGCCAACCAAGGAGGGATGTATGGATCGAGAGATACTGACCGCGGAACAAGTCGCCGACTATCTCCGGCTCAGCCGGAAGTCGGTCTACCGCCTCGCGCGCGCCGGCGTCCTCCCTGCGAAGAAGATCATGAACCAGTGGCGGTTCGAGCGGACGCGTCTCAACGAGTGGATTCGCGAGAAGGAAGAGGAACCGGTTAGCGTGTAGCCCAGATCCTGCGCGCGTTTCCCGCTGCGGCCGCAGATCTCGGCCGGCGTTCCCTTTCTAGTGTTGCTTCGCTCTTCGCAGAAGCTCGCGAATCCGTCCGTCCGACGGCCTTCGCTCGAGGTACGTCTCAAGCAGGCGAAACGCCTCCTCCTCGTTTCCCGTCCCGAGAAGAAAGACGCCCAGACTTTTCATTCCGTCCGGATAGTCCGGATCGAGCATGAGCGCACGTCTGTACTCGACGAGCGCCGTCTCCGGTCTCCCCATCTTCTCGGCGACGTATCCGAGCTGCAGGCGAACCTCTTTCGTCTCTCCGAGCGCGATGAGACGCCGGAAGGCCGCTTCGGCTTCCTCGAACCGATGAGCCCGCTCGTATGCGCGCCCGAGGTTGTAGAGAAGCGGGCGATTGTCCGGGGCGAAGCTCACCCCCGTCTCCAGAACCTCCAGCGCTTCCCGCAGCATGTTCTTGTGCATGAGAAGCGCACCCAGGTTGTTCAGGAAGTCCGGGTTTCTCGGCTCCGCCTCGATGGCCCGTTTCATCTCGACGAGAGCCGAATCGATCGCTCCGCTGTTGAAGTAGATCCCGGCGAGGTTGGCTCGCGCCTTCGCGTGATGGGGCGCGGAACGGACCGCCCGCCGGTACGCTTGAAGCGCTCCCTCCGTGTCGCCGAGCGCCTCGCGCGCAAGGCCCACGTTGTTCCAGACGTCCGCGCTCTCCGGATCGCGCTCGAGCGCGCGATCGTACTCCGCGAGCGCGGCGCGCGGATCCCCTCGGTCATAAAGGATCTTCCCGAGATGAAGATGCGCGCGGACCACGCTCTCCCGCGGCACGGAGAGAGGCGTGAAGTTGAGAACCAGAACGAGCGCGGCGAGCGCGGCGGCTGCTTTCCCGAACCGCGCACGCGACCGCGCCCTCTCCGCGAGATGAAGAACCGCGCCGGCCGCGAAGAGAAGATGCACGGGAAAGACCGGCATCCGGTATCGAGACGCGAACGGGAACGGAAGGATCGCGAGAAGATAGGAGAGAAGGAAGAGAAGAGGGAGGTTCCGAGTCCAGCTCGCGCGGAGCGCGACAAGCACGCCGAAGAGCGCGAGAGGAGCGAGAACCGCCGCCGGAAGAAAGAGCATCTTGAGGACGGCGGACCTCTCGCGGAAGAAGTCGAAGTCGTGGCTGATCTCGACCTCCCACCCGCCCCAGAAAAGCAAGAAACGCTTCGCCGCGCGCGCGGCCGCTCGGATCGGCTCCTTCCCCATCTCCGCAAACGCTTTTCCATAATAGAAGCGGTCCCGATCGACCTCTCGAAACGCGCCGGCGTCGGTCGCGAGTCGTTCGATCGCCTTCCACTCATACCCCGGAGCGATCGACGCGAGACCGTCCGCGCCCGCCCGGTTCCCGATGTAGAAGTTCATCCCGCCGTTCGCTTGGATGAGGACCGGATCCCCGATCGCAGCGTTTCGGAAGAAGACCGGCGCGACGAGAAGCACGGTCCCGAGGAGCACGAAGAGCGCGCGGCGCGGCGCCGCTTCCCTCGGACCGGAACGGAACGCCCAATAGAGGAGAACCGGAAGGGCGGCGAGGATCGTGGGGCGCGTGATCGCGGAGAGACCCGCGAGCGCCCCGACGATCATCCACGCGCGCGGCCGCACGCCGCGGCGCGCGAGGCCGAGCGCGACGCGCAAGAGGAGCAAGTTCAGGAAGACGACGAGCGTCTCCGCGAGCAGAAGCCCCTCGAGGAATAGAAACCGCGGGTAGAGAGCCGCGAGCGCGGCGGCGACGAGTCCGGTCGATCGGCCGCCGATGAGCCTCCCGGCATCGTACAGAAGAAACAGGATCGCGACGCCGAGGAGATGCTGGGCGAGACAGATCCAGCCGTACGACGCGCCGGCGCGGAGAAGGAGCGCGAGGAGATAGGGATAGACCGGTCCGTGGATGTGGACGCGCGTCCAGAGCCACTCGCCGTCCGCGATCGCCCGCGCCCAACCAAAGTACTCGGCGGCGTCGATGATCGGCTGGCCGAAGAACGGGTTCCGCGCCGACTCCCAAAGATAGATGAGCCGGACGGCGAGAGCCGCGAAGAGAAGGATCGCGATCGCCGTCACGCGCCGGGATCCGGCCTTCGCCTTCTTCCGTTTCACCTTCAAGAAGATGCCTCCGCGTCCGCTCGCTCCCGAGAATAGCAGATGCGGCGCGGGCGGGAAGCGTCCCCTCGATCTGGTGCGAGAAAGAAGACGAGCGTGCGAAGGAAGGAGAAGAAAGCAAGGACGGGCCCGCATCGGTCGACCGACGACCCGGAGTCCCGGGTTGGATCCCGCTTCCTAGGCTCCCCCTGCAAGCCACGGACTCGGGATCGGCCGGCTCGCCGCATCCGGGAGGTCCGGCGTCGTTCGCGGTCGACCGTGCGGTGCCCGCCCTCAAGGAACGATCGTCTCGGCCCGAACCGAACCAGGACGGGCTTCGCGCGCCCGCTCCGCCCATCCCTTCAAGACCGAATCATGGCTCGAGACGTGGGCTCTTCCGCCCCTCGGCCCCTATTCCAAGAGACGGAAACCGCCGGCTGGGCGTTCAGAAGAGCAAATGGCGGGCCCGACCTCGCGCCGGTTCTGTCCAGACTCGCAACGAATTGTCTCGCAAGGAGTTTCGTTAGAATCGAGGCAAGACGAAAGAGCGGGCGGGCGAGATCATTCTCCACGAGCAGGGAACCCGGTTTCCGGCCGTGTCGCGTACGTTTCGCTTAACTATCTACGGAACAACCGGTTGCCAGATGGAAACGAAGTTCCCGGCCGAGGGTGCCCACAGGGCGGTCCTAGCGTCGTGAGCGCCGGGATGGGATGGTCGAGGAGGCCGGCTTCTCCGGCTTCTCGGTGAGGTCGTAGCGCCGGATCTTGTTGCGGAGACCGCGAAGGGAGAGACCCAGCTCGCGCGCCGCGCGGCTCCGGTTCCAGCCGAGCCGTTCGAGGACATCGGCCACGCGCCGCTTTTCGAGCGCCTCGATCTCGTCCCGAAGAGCCGCCGGCGTGTCCTTCCCGTCCGAGGACCGCGCCGGATCCCCTTCGAAGACGAGATCCGACGGGAGGTGCTCGATCTCGATCCGGTCGCCCGGCGCGAGAAGGACCGCGCGGAGGATCGCCTTCTCGAGCTCGCGCACGTTCCCCGGCCACGCGTACTGTTCGAAGAGACGCTCGACCTCCGGCGCGAGAAGGATCGACGGGCGCCCAAGCTCTCTCCGGAACCGCTCGAGGAAGTGCGCGCCGAGAATCGCGACGTCCCCGCGCCGCTCTCTGAGCGGCGGAAGCCGGAGCACAATGTCGTTGATTCGATAGAAGAGATCCTTGAGGAATCGATCTTCGTGGATGTCGCGCCGGAGCGAAAGGTTCGACGTGGCGCAGACGACGCGCACGTCGACCGCGCGCCTCCGCGTGCTTCCGATCGGACGGATCACGCCCTCGTCGAGCACGTGGAGAAGCGATCGCTGCACGTGAGGCCCCGCCTTGCCGATCTCGTCGAGGAGGATCGTTCCCCCATCCGCCTCATCGAAGAGCCCTTTGCGGTCCTCGACAGCGCCGGTGAACGCTCCTTTCACGTATCCGAAGAGCTCCGACTCGAGCAGTTGCTCCGGGAGCGAGGCGCAGTTCACCGTCACGAACGGCTTCCCCGCGCGCGGGCTCGACTCGTGGATCGCGCGGGCGAGGAGCTGCTTTCCGGTCCCCGTCTCCCCCTCGATGAGCACGGACACCGGGAAGCGGCTCACGCGCTCCGCGATGCGGAGGGTCTCGATCGTCGCCGGATCGCGCGTGATGATCTTTTCGAACGGAGAGCCGGGCGCCGCGGGCACGGGTTCCAAACGAGCGAGAAGCGCGCGGACCTCCGCGGTTTTCTCCGGGTTCCCCGCGCGGGCGAGCACATCGTTCGCGCGGGCGAGCACGGCGCGCGCCTCCGCGGAGGCGCCGACCTCGATCCAACCGCGCGCAAGATCGATCGACACGAGCGCTTCTTCCGTTTCCTCTCCGAGCTCCTCCCAAATCCGCTTCGCGCCGAGGAGATGCGCGAGCGCCCGTTCCGTCGAGCCTCGGCCTCCCCGGCCTGCCTCGATACGGCCCGCGACGACGAACGCCCGGGCAAGATCTCGCTTGTAGCCGATCCGCTCGAAGAAGCGAATCCCCTCCGCGATCTCCTCGCGGCCTCTCCGCCAGTCGCCGCGCGCGAGCGCCGCCTCCGCGAGAACTCGCCTCTGCCGCCCTTCGAGCGACGGATCGCCGAGCGCCGCGAGTGTTCCGGTGAGCTCGAGCGCGAGGCGCTCCGCCTCCTCGGCGGCGCCCCGTCGAAGGAGAAGATCGGCAAGTTCGAGAGCGACGGTCACCGCGGCGTCGCCGCCCGGCGCGACGGCGCGCGCGAGGGTGAGGGCGTCCTGGAGGCGCTCTTCCGCGCGCGAGCGAAATCCTCGCCGCTCCTCATCCGCGGCGCGAAGCTCTTCAATCAAAATCCGTTCACGTGGAAAGCGATTGTCCGCGCAGATCGCCTCGGCGGCTTCCATTCGCTCGCGAAACTCGCTCGTGCGCGCGCCATCGAGCGCGAGCCGAGCAAGCGCGATCAGCGCCCGCGCGCTCCCGAGCTCGTAGCCGATCTCGGAGAAGACGCGGAGCGCCTCGCGCGTCCCCGCTTCCGCTTCCACGGCGAGCCCGAGCCGATACGCGAGGTTGCCGCGGTTCAGGCTCGCCGAACCGTAGAGGTAGAGAAAGCCCGCGTCCTCCGCCCGACGCCGCGCCCGATCGAGATGCCGGAAGGCCTCCGTCCAGAGGCACTCCGACTTGGCAAGCGTGCCGAGGTGGATGAGCGTCCGGCATTCTCCCTCCGCATCGCCGGCGATCCGATAGGCGAGCATCGCCTCCTCGAAGTGATCGCGCGCCTCCGCGGCGAGCCCCTCGCGCTGCGCGACGACGCCAAGAAGAGATCGCGCGGGGCCGACCCACTCGCGCCGGTCTTCCCTCTCGGCGGCGGCGAGGCCCGCGTCCGCTTTCCGGCGAGCCGCGCCCAGATCCCCGCGCTCGAGCGCGATCCGTCCATCGAGAACAAGCGCGCCCGGGCGGACCCCATCGCTTCGCTTTGCCTCGGCGGCGAGGGCCGACGCCTCGTCGATTCCTCCGGTCCAGAAGAAACACCAGGCGAGCTTCTCGCGAACCTCGGCCCGCGCCTCGCGCGTCATTCCTTCGGCTCCCTCGAGCGCGCGCCGAAACTCTTCGATCGCTTCCTTGTATCGATTCGTTGAGAAGTAAATCGAGCCGAGGTCGTCGGAGAGCGCGCGAGGAGACGTCTCCGGCGGGATGCCGAGCATCTCGCGGATCTCGTGCAGATTTCGCTTCAGGCGAAACGGCTCCTCGAAGCGCATCCTCTTCCTCCTCGGCCTCTTGAGCGAACCTACCGCGGCAGAAATCCGGCGACGATCCAAAGGACCCGCGCGAACGTCCGCACGGATCTCGTGGCCTCGGCCGTCGACTCGAATTCCGCCGTCGGACCGCTCGGCGCCGTCACCGGGAAGTCGTCCGGGTCCGTGTCGCCGTTCGTCGGATCGAAGACCGGCGTCGGTCCCGGACCCGGCGGAAGCCGAATGAACCCCGCCGCCGGGTTCGCCGCGAGGAAGAGGAGGAGGAGAGCCGCCAAAACGGCCGATGCCTTTCTTCTCGACATCCCCGAGCCTCCCTTGGGGCCAAAGCCCCTGTAAAGAAACGAGTTGGGCGCCGGGCGGAACCCCTCGCTCCCCCCGCCGCCCGATTAGACTATACGCACGATTTCCGCAGGCGGACAGGGGAGGCGGGCGCGCTCGCCTTGCTTCTCAAGACGTGGCGCGGGCGTGGAGGGCACTTTGCCCGCTCGTCGCGTCGGTGGACGCGGCCGCGCTCTCGTTCCCGGCCGGCTAGCCTGGATCTAGCCGGCCCTTCGTGAACGAGAAGAAGGTGTTCTCGTCGGCGAGGCGAACGCCGGACATCAGGTCCTCGGGCGTCTTCCCCACCGCCTTGAGGCCGCCGGGGCAAGACATCAGGGGGACGCCCCGCTCAAGCAGCGAGGAGAGGGAGCCAGGGCCTCTGCTGATTCGCGCGGTCGCGCGAGGCTCGGGACCCGATCGAAAGCGCCGGGCTCGGAGCGAACGCTCCGGGAGCCTTCTTCGTTCGCCGGATGGACCCGCCCGGCTGTAAGCCTCCCGCCGATCACTACCGGATGAAGACGAAGTGCGCCCGCCGTTCGAGCGTTCCCGATGTCGCCCGGATCCTCCCCAGGGCGAAGTAGACGCCCGATGCGGCCCGGCCGCCTCCATCCTTCTCTCCGTCCCACGGAACCGCGTGCTCGCCCACCGACAGAACGCGTTCGATCGGCCTCGCGATTTCCCGTCCGGCGAGATCGTAGATCGAGACGCTCACTTCCGCACTCCAGGGGAGGGCGAGATCGAGCACGATCGATCCGCCGCCGGCTGTTCGAGCGCCGAACCGAACGGTCGAGGGAGAGGCCTCGTCCGCCGGAAGCTCCGCCACCCCCGTTTCTGTCCGCCGGAAGATGAGCAGGAGTTTCGTTTGTGTATAAACCGTGTCCCATGTTTCGCCCGGATTGATCTCCGCGACGATCTCGGTGAAGGCGCCGCTCCGCGACGCGTAGGTCAACACGGCGAAGCTGTCCCCGTCCTCCGGCTCGAACCCCTCGCTGGTCTCGATGACGAGTCTCCCGGAGAGCGTCGCGGCCCCTGGAACTCGCATGCGGCCATACTCCGTCGAGTCCGTTCCCGCGATCTCGAGCGCGAACTCCCCGGTTTCCATTTGGGAGTAGGCGGAGCCGACGGCGAAGACGCTTCCCGCGCCGATCGCGATCTCCCCGCCGTTTGCGAGCGACACGCCCGTCGCGAGCGCCCGCCCGCCGCGGATCTCGAGTCGGCCGTCCGCCGTGATCGAAGAGAGATTCGTGAGAGCGTCGGTCGTCCCGTTGTCTCGGTAGAGATTCGAGCCGATGCCGTCCAGAAGGATCGTCGCCGCGAGCGTTTGGATGTTCGCGCCGATGAGCTGCATCGTGCTGGTCTCGAAGACTTGCCAGGTGCCTCCGGTGAGAGTGCCCGCGGAGTAGTTGCCGGACGGATTGCCGGCCCGAAGGGTTCCGCCTCCCGTCGCTTCTGCCAGCCCCGTGCTCGTCAGCGTCGCGGTGATATCGAGGAGGGCGCCGTTTTCCGCGCGAAGCACGCCGTCGCTCGTCTTGGCGTTCGTGCCGAGGAGAAGCGTCTTCCTTTCACGGTCCGCAACGACAAGGCCGTGGTTCGTGAGGAGCACGGAGACCGTTCCTTCTCCTCGAATCGTGTGGTCTGCGCCGTGGATCAGGCTGCCTCCCGCGGATCCGCGGACCTGAGCGTCCGCTAGGTCGCCCGCCGGTCCCTTGCGTGATGGGGCCCGCGCCGAGAACGAGAACCCCCCCGCCCACCGCTTGGAACGTCGCGTGGTTGGTCTTCGGCTCGCTCGAGAAGACGAGCGATCGCCCCGGGAAATCGACGGAGACGAGGCCGTAGTTGGTGAGACGCGGGTTCACGGTCCCCCCTCCGCGAATCGTGTGCGTCGAATCCTGCACCAAGGTGCCCCCACCGCCGCACGTGATCAGCTTCGCGTCATTCGGGTCTCCCGACGTCCGGAGCTCGATCTCTCCGGACCCTCCGAGGTCGATGTTCCCGGTCCCCGTGAAGCGGAGAACCATCGGCGAGTTGACTCCATCGGGATTGACGATGATTGCGCCATCGTTGACGATCGTCTGGCCGTTCAGTTCCAGGTAGTCGGCGCCTTGAATGAGGAGCGCCGCGCCTGCGTGGTTCGTGAACGGCTGCGTGATCCTCGCTCCCGCCGTGTTCGCCACAACCGTTCCGTAATTGGTGAAGCCCTCGCTCGAACCGAGGTAGAAGCTGAAGCCGCTCATCCGGATCGTCGCGAGCGGGTTCTCGAGACGGACCCAATCGGCCCGACAAGCAAGATCCAGAATAATCGTGTACGTGTGACCGTCGTTCGGAATCGTCGCGGTTTCGCCCGCGCTCTCCGGGACATCCGCCGGGAGCCAGTTCGAATCCTCGTTCCAATCCCCGCCGTATGTGTTGATCCACGTGGCGGCCCCGGCGGAGAGGGGAGTCAGCGCGGCGACGACCGAGAAGAGGAATCCGAGAGCCGCTGCGCATGGAGTCGATCGGGACATTTCTTCTCCATCCTAACGCAATAGGACCATCTTCCGCACCGCCGTGAACTCGCCCGCGGCGAGGCGGGCGAAGTAGATCCCGGAGGCGACGTCTCGTCCGGATGCGTCCGTGCCGTTCCACGTCGCGTCGAACTCGCCGGGACCGAACACGCCGTCCGCGAGCGTCGCGACCCGACGTCCCGCGATGTCATACACGACGAGCGTTGCCCGCTCCGCGCGGGGAAGCGTAAAGCGGAGCGTCGTTGTCGGGTTGAACGGGTTCGGCCGGTTCGCGAAGAGACGGTACTCGTACGCAGGAGGCGGCGCGTCCGCCACCCCCGTCACCACGCCGCATCCGACCGGGCGCGCGCCGACGAGCCCGCACGACGGGTTGTTCGCGGGCGCGCACGGCGAGGTCGGCATCAGCGCGAAGCGATCCCCCGGGTTCCCGAACTGGCAGAACTGTGGATCGGCGGAGAAGTTATTGTTGATACTTCCTTGACCCGTAAAGCACCCGACGTAGTTGCCCCCCGAGTTCCCGTACACGTCGCAGCACGAGAGCGAGATCATGCCGCCGCTCGCGCAGGTCGCGGTCTTGGCCCCGGTGTTCGAGCACACGATCGTGTTCTCCAGCGTGGGATGCGCGGCGATCACATAGAAGATCGAACCCGACATCCCGTCCGTCGCGACGTTCCCCGCGAACGTGCACGAACGGAACGCAGGAGCATAGAACCGGATGAAGAAGGCGGCTCCGTTGTACGCAACACGATTCGAGACAACCAGGCAACTCTCGATGATCGCGTTCGAGCTGTCCAGGCTGATCGCCCCGGCGGCGGCGAACGCTGCGTTTCCTTCGAACGCGCAGCGACGGATGACCGGATCGCTGTTGTCGATGTCGAGCCCTCCCCCGACCGAGGATGCGTAGTTCCCTCGGAACACGCAGCGATCGAAGGTCATGTCCGAATGCGAGACGTACGCTCCGCCGCCGTTTGCCGAGTGGCCGCCCATGAACGTGATCCCGATCACCGCCGTCGTGCTGTCCATGCCGGTGCACGAAAGCACTCGGCCCAACGAGTCCGCGTCGATCACCACGCTCGCCGGGTTCATCGCCTCGCTCCGAAGCACGACGCCCGACTTCATCGCGAGGTCATGCTCGTGATACGTCCCGCTCGCCACGACCACCGTGTCTTTCGCCCAGGCCGAGTCGAGCCCTGCCGTGATCGTCGGCGCAGCCGCCGGCACGAGCCAGGATCGCGGCGCGCGCGCCACGCCGATCGTCACCGTCGCAACGTCGGTCCCGCCGTAGCAGTCGGTCACCGCGTAGCTGAAGGCGTCCTGCCCGGAGAAGGAACGGACCGGCGTGTAGAGAAGGAGCGAGTCGCCCGGAAGGACCGTCACCGCGCCCGATGTTCCACCCGTCCAAACCTGCGCGATCCGAAGGGCCTGCATCTCCGGATCCAAGTCGTTCGCGAGCACGCGGATCGTGATCGGCGTCGCCGCGTCGGTGCTATCGCCGTCGTCCGCCGCCTCCGGCGCTCCGTTCCCGCTCGTGCTGTCGCGCGCGACGAGCGCGAACAGGTTCGTCTCCTCGACCGGCTCGAGGAAGAGATCCCCCGGCGCGTCGAGCCCGGAGTAGCAGTCGAACGAGGTGCGCGCGAGAACGCCGCCCGACGTGATGACGGCGAACGAATCGCTTTCCATCGGCTCGAACTCGTTCACGAGCGTCACGTAGAGCGCGCCGCCCAGCGTCGCCGAGCCGGTGATCGCGAGCCGATCGTGTTCGGTTCCCGGCGCCGTTCCGCCGATCTCGACCTCGATCTCGCCGGTTGCCGTCTGCGCGAAGTCCCCTATAAAGGAGAGCGTTCCGACCGAACCGCCGGGCCGTATCACGCCGCCGCCGGTGAACGTCCCGATGACGTTGTCGAAAGTGCCGGGTCCCGCGAGCACGGCATTCTCGCGATGATCGAAGAGGCCCTGATTCACGATCGACGCAGCGCTCTCCATCGACACAAGGCCGAAGTTGGTGAGCGAGGCACCTTCCGCGACGGTGAGCATCCCGGCGACCGCCCATTCCCCGCCCTCGAAGTTCGTCGCGGCGGCGTCCCCCCGAAGCGGCCCCTCGCCCGGATCGAGTAGCATCGCGGCCGCGTCGTGCACAATCACCGATCCCGAGTTCGTGAACTCCCCCTCGACCCAAAGCGTCCCGTCGTCCACGTGGATCGCGCCATCCCCCGGGTCGCTCGTGAAGTTCTCGAACACAGCTGTGACATGACCGACCGCTCGGCTCTTCGTGGGATCTTCCTTCACGAAGAGCCCGTAATTGTGGAGCGCACCGGTTCCAAGAATCTGGCCCGTTCCCTGAAGACGGACGACGCCTCCGAACGCATTCTTGAGAATCGTCGCCGGGCCTTCGATCGTGAGAACGCTCCCGTCCTCCACGATCACGACGTTCGTGTTCGTGAGAAAGTCGGCACGAAGAGGACCCTCTCCCGGATCGAGCTGAAGCTCAGCGCCGGTTTGCACATAAAGCGATCCCGCGTTGTCGAAAACCTCCTCGACCGCGAGGATCCCCTCCTCGACGCGCACCGCTCCGTCGCCCGGATCGTCCGACAGGTTCTCGAAGGCAGCTGCGATGCGCGAAAGAGCGCGGGTGAACGGCGACTCATCTGTCTTTCTCACCAAGCCGTCGTTCCGGAAAGTGCCCGCGCCCGTGATGTCCCCCCCGCGGAGCTCGACGGTGCCGGCTTCCATGTTGAGAAAGACGGTCGTCGGTTGGTGCAGCTCGATCGCGGCGCCCGACTCGACCAGCACGTATCCGTTGTTCACGATGATGTCCGTGCGAAGCGGGCCGTCCCCGGGATCGAGAAGCATCACCGCACCGCTGTAGACAAGGACCAAACTGGAATTCGAAAGGAAGTCCGAGACCTCCAGGACCCCCTCCTCGATGTGTACTGCGCCGTTTCCCGGATCGTCCACGCGGTTCTCGAAATCGCAGGCGATCCGACTGGTCAACGCGGCGCCGGCCTTCCACGCGTTGCCTCCGTTGACAAACAAACCGTCGCCGAGGAGATCGCCTCCCGCGAACCGGAAATGCGCTCCCGGGAAGTTCGTGAAGGGGACGCCGGTCGGGAGCAGGAGCGTGGCCCCTTCCTGAACCTCGATGTCGCTGTAGTTTCTGCCGTCACGCAGGACCTCGAGTGTGCCCGAAGTGACGAAAAGCGTGGGAGCCGATCCCGGCCCGCCGACAGTCAGGCGGAAGACCGACGCGGGCGAGGAGAGATACACGCCCCCCATGCCCTGCATGGCGAGCCGGACGTCGTCGCTCGGGCCGGGAACGCCGACCGGATTCCAGTTCTCCTCGTCTTCCCAGTTCAGGCCGTCCCCGAGTCCGCTCCAATCCTTCACGAAGCCGCAGCCGACCGGCTCCGCACCGATCAATCCGCACGTGTCGTTCGCGCAGGGGGAGGCTCCTTGAAGCATATAGGGGCGATACGGGCTCGCCTCAGGGCCGCAGAACATGGGGTCGGCGCGGAAGTTGCCGTTCACGCTGTCAAAGGGGGCGAGTGCCCCGATCCAATCGCTGGAGTGCCCGTAGATATCCGTGCACGAGACGTACACGCTGCTCTCCTCGTCGCAGAACAGGGCGTTTCCCTGCACAGGGAACGCGACGATGCAGTGATTCAGCTCGAGATAGGCGCTTTCACGGCAAGTGAGCGCGACCTCTTGGGTGTCTCCCGGATCGTTCTCGGCGACCGTGCAGGATGTGAGGTTGAGATAGGCGCCGTTCACGACCTCGACCGCCGCAGAGCCGACGGCCTGGTTGTTCGCGAACAAGCAACGAGAGAACGTGGGGCTGTGATCGCTGCCACGACCGTCGATGAACGCCGCGCCGCCGCTCGTCGAATCCACGACGTTCCATCGGAAGGAACAGGAGTCGACGAGGGCCGCGCAGTCGAGGATCGCCATCGCGCCGCCCCCGGACGACCTGGACGTGTTGTGCCAGAAGTTGACGTTCGAGATCGTTGGATTCGACCCGTCAAGAACAATCGCTCCTCCGCCTTCTCCTCCGTCCGCGTAGTTGTGGGTGAACCCGCCTCCCCGCAGAGTACCGTCCGAATTGCGCAGGTAAACCCCGCCGCCGCTTTGAGCCGCGTTCTGCGTGAAGAAGGGATCGTCCGCCACAACGGTGCACGTGTCGGAATAGAGCCCTCCGCCGAGAAGACCGGCCTGGTTCTCCTCGAAGCGGCAGTCGTCGAGAGCCATGTACGAGTATTCGATGACGATTCCACCGCCGGCTAACCCGCTCGTGTTGTTCGAGAAGCGTGATCCCGAAACGAAGAGAGAGCACGTGCCGCAGGCGAGGCCGCCTCCGTACCCGCCGGCGAAGTTCAGCTCGAACAGGCAGGAATCGACCGTGACGAACGCCATCGAGGCGTACAGGGCCCCGCCGTTGAACTCGGCCCCGTTCCCTCGAAATGTGCACTTTCGAAAGGTCCCCGTGCAGTGCGAAAGACAGGCGGCCGCTCCGCCGGTTCCCGCGCTGTCTTCCTCGAACACGCAGTTCTCGATGAGCGCCTCGGCGTGCACCTCCAGCAGGAGGGCGCCTCCCGATTCCTGCATATAGGGGTCCGCGAAGCCGTGCCGGAACGTCATGTTGCGAATCACGATTCCGGCCGTCTCAGAGATGTTGAGGACTCGATCGATATACTGCGCGTCAATGACGACGTCGGCCGGATCGCCGGTGGCGCCCATCAGGACGACGTACCCTTGCGACATCTCGAGCCCGAACTCGTAGTACGTGCCGGCCGCAACGACAATTGTGTCGCCGGTGAAAGCCGAATCGATCCCCGCCGCGATCGTAGGTGTCGCGGGCGACGGCACGTTCCACGTGCGGGCCTCTGCGGGCTGGGAGCCGGCGACACCAACGAGAAGGAAGAGAACGGCGAGCACGAGGATGGGACGCACGGAAGACCTCCGGGGGTGAGGGGCCTGCGGGCGCAGGCTCATGTTGTTTTGGGCTCCGGCGGTTCGGCTGGGCGCCGGGGCGCGGGTCGCTCACACGGCGATGTTGTAATCCTATCACATGTAGACGTTTAAACGCAACGGAAGAAATCGGTTGCGAAGATCCGGATTCGTACCTGATCCACCCGCGTAGGAGTTTGTACCAGGTACGCTCGCGAATGGGTCCCACGAGTGCACCTGGTACAGAAGGTCAGCGAAGCAGAAGGAGTTTTCGCACGATCGCGGATTCCCCCGCGGTCATCCGCGCGAAGTAGACGCCCGAGGGAACATCCCCGCCGGCGGCGTCCCTTCCGTCCCAAGCAACATCGTGCCGCCCCGCCGGACGGAAGCCGCTCGCGAGGACGGAAACGAGACGTCCGCTCACGTCATAGATCGACACATCGACCATCCCCGCCTCGGGCATCTCGAAGAAGAGCCGCGTCGCCGGGTTGAACGGGTTCGGCGCGTTCGGAAGGAGCCGATAGGCGCGCGGGAGATTCGTATCGGCGGCGATTCCGGTCGAGATCGCGTCCTCGACGATCCGATAGACCGAGTCGGCGGCGAGCCCGGTCAGGATCTCCAGATATCCGGACGGCCAGGAGATCGCGATCGTGTCGATCAAAGCCTCATCCCCGAGACCGAACTCCGCCGTGAGCGAGCCCTGCCCCGATCCCTCGCCCCCGGAAACCTCGCGAACCTGCGCGAGGCCGCCCGCGACGAGGCGAACGCGCGCGCCGATCGCCGAGCGGTTCGATGCGGTCCCCTCGAGGTTCAGGTGCACCCAGTGGTTCCCGCGCGACGCGGCGTCGTTTCGGAAGAGACGGTTCGGCCCGTCCGCGTTCGCGACGAGAAGATCGAGATCGCCGTCGTTTTCGAAATCCCCGAAGACGACCGATCGCGCGTCCCCTTCGTCCCCGAGCGCCTCGCTCTCGATCTCGACGAACGTGCCGCCCCCATCGTTTCGATAGAGACGATTCGACCCGTCGCATCCGACATAGAGATCGAGATCGCCGTCGTTGTCGATGTCGCCCCACGCGGCGCTCCGCCCGGGCGCGCCGTTCGCCGGACCTCCCGCGACAGACGTGAAGAGGCCGCCTCCATCGTTCCGGAGAAGCTCCGAGGTTCCCGGCGCAACGCCGACCCGGAAGAGATCGAGGTCGCCGTCGTTGTCGTAGTCGCCCCAAACGGTCATCGCTCCGGCCGCGCTCCCTGCGAGCGGACCGGCGGTCACGTCCGTGAAGAGACCGAACCCGTCGTTCCGATAGAGCCGCGAGAGGCCGGGCGTTTCATGCGTCAAGTAGAGATCGACGTCGCCGTCGTTGTCGTAGTCGCCCCATGCGGCGGCGCTCCCGCTCCCCGTATCGCCGAGAGGCGGATGCGTCGCGTCGGCGAAGGGGCCGGGCGCCTCGTTTCGAAGAAGCCGGTCCGCCGACCCGTGGTTCACGAGAAAAAGATCGAGCCTTCGATCATCTTCGAAATCTCCCCACGGCGCGCTCCGGCAGTCTCCCGCGTCGCCGACAACCCCCGCGGTCGCATCCTCGAAGAGCCCCCCGCCGAGCCCGCGGAAGAGCGCGTTCGGACCGTCGTTCGCCGCGTAGAGATCGAGGACGCCGTCGTTGTCGAGGTCCCCCCATGCCGCGCCGGCGCCGTTCCCGCTCCCGCCGAGAAGACTCGGCGTCGCGTCGACGAAGCTTCCGCCGTCGTTTCGAAGGAGAAGACTCGCGCTCCCGCGGTTCGCGAGGAAGAGGTCGAGATCGCCGTCGTTGTCGTAATCCCCCCACGCGGCGCCGAGCGTGCTGTCCGGCCCGGCGAGCGGACCTTCCGCGACATCGACCCAGTTCGGCGGCGGGAGCACCGTCCCCTCGTCCGCGCCGGGATCCGACCATCCGAACGCGTTCCCCGCCCGCACTTCGTACAAGTACGTTCCGGCGGAGACCGTGTCGCGGTAGAAGAGAACAGAGGCATCCACGATCGCGAGCACGCCCGCGTCCCGCGCGATCAGGAAGCTGTCCGCCCCCGCAACCTCGTTCCACTCGATGAACACGTGCGAGTAGGATGTGTCGCTCGCCGCCACCTCGGGCGCCGCGGGCGCGGAGCCGCTCGCCAGGTCATGTGTGCTCGCGATCGAATAGACTTGCGGCGAGGCGAGCGTCCCCTTGTGGCTCACGGTCACGCGATACGTCCCCGCCGGCGCGGACGCGATGTAAACCTGCTCCGCGTTGTCCCGGATGTTGTCCCCGGTCGTCGCCGCCCCGTTCGGGTTCGACGGATCAAGAACGTAGGGCGAGTAGGTCGAGCCGCCGATCCGCTCGAGACGAAGATCGAGGTCGTTCACGAGCATGAGATCGGGCGGATCGACCGCGGGCGCCACCGGCGTTCCCGGAAGATCGGTCCATGCGACCGAGAGGCGAACGGGCGCCGACTCTTCAATGGTAAAGAAAAACTCGATCGTCTCTCCGTTCGCGAGCGTCTCCTCGCGGATCCGCCCGGTCGCCGAGGAATCGGCCTGAATCAGCTCCGCCGCCTTCCTGGCGTTGATGAGCCCCCAACCGAACGAGTAGTCCGGCCCGCCCGCCGGCCCCGCCTCGTCCGCCGTCTGCATGAGGATCGCCTTCACGGTCGACGCGCGCGGCGTCTCTCCGTGGCTCGTCTCGTAATACCGAATGAGAAGATTGATCGTGCCCGACGCGTTCGGCGACGACATCGACGTCCCGCTGTAGGTCGCGTAGGCGCTGTTCGAGCTGTTGTGCGAGGAGTAGAGCGAGATCCCGTTCGCGACGAAATCCGGCTTGATCCGCCCGTCGTCCGTCGGGCCCCAGCTGCTGAAATAGGCCATCACGACATCACCCGGGTTTGTGTATCCGCCCGGTATGTCCTCAACGGCGCCGATCGCAAGGATGTTCTTCGCGTTCCCGTTCCACGAGACGCAGTCGTGGCCGGTCGCGCCGCCATCCGGATTACGGGTCGCCGTGCTCCATTCCCAATCGTTCGAGTCCGGGTCCCAGTAGTAGTGGCCGCCGCCCGGCCCGGGGCCGTCGTCGTCCCGCTCGTTCCCCGCCGACTTCACGATCGCGTAGTAGGGCGCGTTGTACGCGATCTCATCCCACCCCTTGGTGAGGTCCGAGTAGAAACCGAACGCGTAGTCCTCGACCTCGCTCACCTCGACGTCGCCGTACCAATACCAGTTACCGGAGCCCGAGCTGTAATACCAGCCGGTGATGTACCCGTACGAATGGTTCGACACATTCATTCCGGACGCGGCCGCGACGGCCATCTCGGATTGATCGTTGTTCCAGTCATAGCAGGCGAGCGAGCCTTGGAACGACATTCCCTTCGCGCTCGGATCGACTCCGGCCGCGATCATCGTCCCCGCCACGTGCGTCGCGTGATAGTTCGTTCCCGAGGCGCCGTCCATCTGCGTCGCGCGCCCTCCAAACTCCTGATGCGTCGTGCGCACGCCGCCGCCGTCCCAGATCGCGAGCGCGCCGAGCGTCGTCCCGGAACCGCTCAGCGCGAACCCGGCGCTCCCGCCCGGCCACACGTCGTCCACGCTGAGCGTCCGGGCGGCGTTCAGGTTGTTTGTTTTCACATAAATCGGTTGGCCCGAAGGCGCGAGGAACATCAAGCGGATGTCCGGATCGGCGTTCAGCGCCCCCTGCGGGCCGTCCGTCCTGGCGAGAAGCTCATCATAGAGCGCCGGACGCCTCGCATCGAGCTCCGCCGAGAACCGCGCGGAGAGATCGAGGAGCGCCCCGACGTTCGTCCCGGGCGGAACCGTCGTCTGGGAGAACGCGGCCCGAGGCGCGAAAAGGACAAAGAGAAAGAGCGAGAGAGCCGTGACGCGACGCGAGAGAGACGATCGATTGAAACGCATGGGATGAAGACTCCCTTCGATGGTGAATTGTGGCCGCTGCCTGCCCCAAACCGCCGCGGCCTTTCGATCGCGGAACGGCCTCGGCGGGGCGATCGGCGTTCCCGCCGGCATCCGAAGCGGGCACTCGCACGGGAGAAAGGGCGAGGGGGGAGAAGCCGCGAGCACTCCGGCTGTTCGACGAGAGGCGAGTGCGTCGCGCGAGCGGAAGGGAGGTTCCGCGGGCGGACCCAACCGCCTACCCTCAGACAGGATTATACTCGATCGGTATCCGGATGTAAAGCCTTGGATTCAAAGGAGTTTCAGTGTTGAAACCAGAAGATTTCGCTCCCTTTTTCGAAAAGGGGTCAGGGGGACTATCGGGAGGAGGCGCGCCCGAGCTCGGGGAGCGGCCGCGATCGAGGAAGAACCCGGTCGTGCACCGACCGGAGGAAGTCTGTCCGGACGCGCGCCTCGAACTCGCGCACGAGATCATCCGGCCCGAGAAAGAGAGGATCGCCCACGCGGAGGATTTCGCAGCCCAGGTTCGGAGAGACCTCGTTCATGATGAGGACCCGCACGTCGGGCCGGTTCATCTCCACCGCGAGCGCCTCGGCGATCTCGAGGCGGAACTCGTCGTAGCGGCACTGATCGACGAGAGGATGAAGGAGAACGGCAAGGTCGATCGGCGGAGGGCCGGCCGGTGCGATTCGGTGCGCCTCGGGAAGCCGATACGCGGCCACGACCTCGCCGCGAGCAGCGAAGAACCGGGCCAGCGCCGAACGCACCTCGCTTCCGTTCGCCGAAGAGACGCTCATGCCCCGATTATCGACACCCACGGCCCGCGGGTCCACACCCTTCTCGCTCCCGTGGGAAGCTGGTGGAACGGCGCTCCATCCTTTACTATTTGTAGTCACGGACATCGCAAGAGGAAAGGCAGGTTCGTCGTGACAAAGCCGCTCACAAGGGATGCGATTCTCGAAGTGCTCCGCTCCGTGAACGATCCCCACATCGGGAAGGACATCGTCGGCCTCGGTTTCGTGAAGGAGGCGGAAGCGGAGGGGGAGCGCGCGCGCGTCGTCGTCGAGTTCGCCACCCCCGCCTTCCCCTCGAGAGACCGCATCCGCGAGGAGTGCGCCGAGAAGCTCCGGTCGATCGGGGCCGCACGGGTCGATCTCGACTTTCGGACCGCGATCCGAGGGTATCGCCCCGCGGGTCGTCAGGATCTTCTCAAGGACGTGCGGAACGTGATCGCGGTCGCGAGCGGAAAGGGGGGTGTCGGGAAATCGACGGTTGCGGTGAACCTCGCCCTCTCGCTCGCGAAGGCCGGCGCCGCAACCGGCCTCCTCGACGCCGATGTGTATGGCCCGAGCCTCGGGATCATGCTCGGCGTGGGCGGGAGACCCGAGGTGACGTCGAACAACACGATGCGACCCATCGACGCACACGGCCTCAAGATCATGTCGATCGCCTTCCTCACGACGAAGGACACCCCGGTGATCTGGAGGGGTCCGATGGTCCACGGGCTCGTCTATCAATTCCTTACACAGGTCGAATGGGGAACTCTCGATTATCTCGTCATCGATCTTCCTCCGGGGACGGGAGACGCGCAGCTCACGCTCACACAGACCGCACCCCTCGCGGGGTCCGTGATCGTGACGACCCCGCAGAACGTCAGCCTCGTCGACGCCAGGCGCGGCCTCAAGATGTTCGAGCAGGTGCACGTGCCGGTCCTCGGCATCGTGGAGAACATGAGCTCGTTCGTCTGCCCGCACTGCGAGAGACGCACGGACATCTTCCGATACGGGGGCGGAAAGAAGACGAGCCGCGAGCTCGGCGTCCCCTTCCTCGGCGAGGTGCCGATCGACCCGGAAGTGGTGATCGGAGGAGACGCCGGCACGCCCATCGTCGTTCGGAACCCCGCCTCGCCCGCCGCGACGGCGTATGTCGAGATCGCCGAGCGCATCGCCGCTGCTCTCGGGCGGCTCGCGATCGAAGAGGGAGGGAAGTCCGCTTCGTTCTCCCTCCGCTGGGACGGATAGAGATGCCGGGAGCCCCGTCGCGCGAGAAGCCGGTATCGATCGAGAAGGCGGGCGAGGAGACCCTCCGCATCGTGTGGGAGGATGGCGCCGTCTCCGACTTCAACGTCGCGGCCTTGCGGCGCGCGTGCCCCTGCGCGGGATGCGTCGACGAGTGGAGCGGCAAGCGAAAGCTCGATCCGCTATCCGTTCTCGAATCGGTGCGCCCGATTCGGATCGAACCGGTCGGGCGCTACGCGATCCGCATCATCTGGAGCGATCATCACGACACGGGGATCTACTCCTTCACGTACCTTCGGTCGCTCGCCGACGGGAAAGCCCCGAAGGAAAAGTAGCCGCGGGCCCGCGGCGAAATCCGTTTCGTCTCCGCTTGCGGGAATCCGGGGGGGCTTCTATACTGTCGGCGGGAGGAGGAGCCTCCTCTCGAAGTCGGTTGGCACAGACGGACGATTCGCGATACACTCTTGTCTCGATCGAGAAACCGTCCCCCGCGAGAAAGCGAGGGGGGGCTGCCGAGACATCTCCGAATCCCGCCGGCCGCGCGGCGCCCGGCCGAGGAGAGAGCAGAAGGATGTGGATGAGGGGGGAGCCGATCTTGGAAGCGAAGGAAGCGCTGTCGGAAGCCGAAGTGAAGAAGCGTCTCGCCGATCTTCCCCAGTGGAAGAAGAACGGCAAAGCGCTTCAGCGTGTCGTCGATTTCCAGGAGTACCTCGAGGCCATCGACTTCGTCCACATCATCGCCGAGATCGCCGAGGAGCTGAATCATCACCCGGACATCGAGATCCGCCACACACGCGTCTCGGTGAGCTGCCTCACGCACCGATGCAAGGGGATCACCGGACGGGACTTCGAGCTGGCCCACAAGATCGAGCGCCTCATCGAGGAAACGCTGACCGATTGACGGAGGCCGCCGCCTCGAACCGAACCGCGATGCCGCACACGGCGCCGCGTTTCCGCGCGTGGGTTTCCCGATGAACAGCAGCGCGCTTTCCACGAAGCCGATCGTCCTCTTCGATCTTCGATGGGTCCGAAGCGCGCGGCTGGACGGGATCGGACGCTACGCGCTCGAGCTTCTTCGCGCGCTCGCGCGCGGCGACTCCGCGCGCGGGTACGCGGCTCTCTATCGAGATGAAACGATTCGAGAGTCCCTCTTCGGCGATCTCGAGGGAACCGTCCCCTTCGTCCGCGTTCCGCACGGCCTTTTCTCGCCCACGAATGCGGTCGCTCTTCCGCGCATCCTCCGGCGGGAAGCGATTCGGTTCTTCGTCGCGCCGAACTACCTCGGGTTCCCGCCCGGCCGCACGCCTGGAACGGTCCGGATCGCGGCCGTTCACGATCTCATCCCGTGGGAGATGCCGGACGCGCGCGGCGGGAACTTGAAGTGGCAAGCGTTTTATCGGTGCGCGTTCGCGGGTCGCGCGCTCCTTCGGAGCTACGATCGGCTCGTCGCCGTCTCGGAGAGAACGCGCGAGGCTCTCGTCTCCCGTTTCGGCGCGGAGGCGGAACGGATCTCGGTGGTGCCGGGCGCTCCGGCGCGGCATTTCACGCCATCCGGAGAAGGGGACGAGGCGCACCTCGCGCGCCTCGGCCTTCGCGCTCCGTTCGTGCTCTTCGTCGGAAGAGGGGACCGCCACAAGAACCTCGCGAGGCTCGTTGATGCGCACCGGCGGCTTCCCGGTCCGCTCCGCGAACGCTACCCGCTCGTTCTCGCGGGGACCGACCCGGGATTCGGCGATCTGCTCGTCAAGGCCCTCGCGCGCGTGACCGACGCCGAGCTCGCCGCGCTCTATCGATCCGCGGCGTACCTCGTGCTGCCGAGCCTCGCCGAGGGGTTCGGGCTTCCGCTCGTCGAGGCGTTCGCATGCGGCACTCCCGCTCTCGTCTCGCGGATCGCCCCGCTCACCGAGATCGGCGACGATGCGGCGCGCGCCTTCGACCCGCGGAACGTGGAGGAGATCGCCCGTGTCCTTCGCGAAGCGCTCGAAGACGCCGCGGCCCGCGAGACGATGCGCCTCGCCGCTTTGAAGCGCGCGCGGTCCTTTGCGTGGGAAAAGTCCGCGCGCCTCTTCGCGGAGATGCTCGACGAGTTTCGGTGCCATGAGTTTCGGTGAACTTCGGAGTTTCGGTGCCAGGCTACCGAACTTCCGAGTTTCGGTGCCAGGCTACCGAACTTCCAAGACGGGGAAGAGTTCGGTAGCCTGGCACCGAACTCCTGTTCTTCCCTCCCTGCTGGGGGTCGCGCTGCAAAGCCGGTCCGGTTATCCGTGCTTATCGCTGTGAGCATACGGCAGCGACCGGCCCCTCGTCACCGCCCATTATGGCGCATGGGCGCCCCTCGTCTTCCTCGACGTGTGGAGCCTGCGCCCGACGCCCCGCTGCGCGTGTGCGCCCGTTCCACAGGCGTCTGCGCTCGGCGGAGCGCGCGTTGGCGTGTGGAGCCTGCGCGTGAGGCCCGCGGCGCCCGGTGGAGCGCCCGGCGCCCGTTCCACAGGCGTCCGCGCTCGGCGGAGCGTGCGGCAGCGTGTGGAAGCCGCGCGTGACGCCCCCGCGCCCCGTGTCGCGCACGTGCGCCCGTTCCACAGGCGGGGGAGCGAGGCGGAGCGTGACGCCCACCGTGCCCCCGTCGAGACGCGAAGGGAGGATGCGGGAGCCACGTCAGCGAAACAGCGTCTTGATCGCTCCCCACGATGCGGGCTCGATCGATGTTTCCTCGCAGGAGAACGTGGCGTCCATCACGATGTTCACTAGACCCAAATCATCCCCAAGCGTCAACGGCGGACAGTACTCCCCGTAAACATCTCCGTAATACACCGTGTGTTGCTCCGTCGGGATTGGGGCGCAGCCGATCTCCTGGTTCTTGCTGTTGTTGTCGCTAATCAAGAACGGGTACCCCCCCCAGTCCATGATGGCCGTCAACGCGACGAGATCGCTCTCCATCGTTCCGAGCCCCGCGTAGTAGTTCCAGCGCTCGATCG
>Ga0194113_10000581_pt1 | contig 48229 bp, 58 predicted proteins | sample TA2MahC200mmetaG_FD_146193 | JGI IMG/M metagenome (GOLD analysis project Ga0194113, IMG submission 146193) | Freshwater microbial communities from Lake Tanganyika, Tanzania - TA2015017 Mahale Deep Cast 200m | ecosystem: Environmental > Aquatic > Freshwater > Lake | place: Tanzania: Lake... | reverse complement strand
ATCGCTGAGGGCGTCGCCCATCCTCTTCTAGCTCCTTCCACCCCCCGTGATCGCCTCTGAGGTCAAGCTCTTTCCCCTTACCCACGTGCCAGCAGGCACGCCATGGGTTCCAATGTCTGAACTGCAGGGAGAAGTTTGACACAGACCTTGCGCAAATGCTCTGGGTGGTCTATGATGCAGTATTACCGGACCCGCCCGCCGGGTTCGACAACTGAATACGAACCCCGAAAAGGGCAAACCCATCGCAAGGTGGGGGCGCAAAGCCTCGGGACCAGTGATGTGGTCGGCCGGGCTGCCGAAGGTGGGAACACGGTCCTCCTGGGGCAGCTCAGGAGGGCTCGGCGTTTTCAGGAGGCACTGGCGATGGCGGCACGGACCCCGCACCGCCCAGCAGAGGGACCGGGACCTCGGAGCGAAGATGGCTCCGGGTACGATGCCGTGGATCTCTTGATCCAGGAGCATGTGGACGCGCGCAGCCCGGACGCGCACGAGCGCATCATCGCCGCGTGCACCCCCCTGGTCCGGCGCATTGCCGCGGAGTTCGCCTACTCCGGTGTGCCCTCCGAGGACCTGATCCAGGTGGGCTACATCGGGCTGCTCAACGCCATCAACGGGTTCGATTCAAGCCGCGGCGCGAAGTTTGCCACCTACGCCAGCTACCTGATCCGCGGCGAGATCCGCCACTACCTGCGCGACCAGCGGGACACGATTCGCAGGCCACGCTGGCTCAACCGGCTCAATGCCCGCATTGAGGAAACCATAAACGCCCACGTCGGCGAGACCGGTCGCTTCCCGAGTCTCGAGGCCCTGGCGCGAGAGCTCAACATCGAGGAGGACGGGTTGCTCGAGGTCCTGCGTGCCAGGGAGGTCCTCCGCACCGTCTCGATCGAGCCCGACGAGGAAGGGGCCGATCTTCGGGTGGACCGCGATCGGATCCGGCACCGAACCCACATCAGCTTCCAGCTTCCCATTGAGGACCGGGTGATGCTGATGGAGGCACTGGAATCGCTGACCGCCCTGCAGCGCAAGGTCGTGTACTACCTGTTCTACACCGACCTGACGCAGATGGAAGCCGCCAAGCAGATTGGGATTTCACAGAAGCACGTGTCGCGCGTGCTTGCCGCAGCGCTGGGCAAGCTGCGCGGTGCGATCAACGCGCCCTCGCACGGGGCGCTGTAGGCCGCGGGAGGGAGACCATGATGTCGCAGTTGAAGGACGTGCTAGCGGACATGACCAGGGTTGACGGCGTGGTGGCCGCCATGATCGTCGGCCGGGACGGGTTCGTCGTCGAGGGGATGACCACGGAGGAGCGGGTGGACCTCGAGGCCCTGGCGGCAATCGTGGCCAGCAACATCTCGGCGGCCGACTCGATGGGCAAGGAGATTGGCCGCGGTGTGCTGCGCACCATGCTGCTGGAGTACGACGACGGCCCGGTGGCCGTCGGGCCGGCAGGGGCCGATGCCGTGATGGTGGTCGTGGGAACGCGGCAGGCCAACCTGGGGCGCATCCGCCTGGAGATGCGGCGCAACAGCCAGCTCGCCGCAGCGCTGGTCTAGCCATACCCTGGAACCCGCCCCCGCGCGCCGGCGGGAAGCGCCAGGTCTAGCCCCGAGGCGCCAGGTCTAGCCCCGAAGCGATTTGGGAAGTCCCCCAATGATGCCCTGGTTCCGCTGCGGGGGTGGATAGTCATGCGGCAGCAGCCGCAGGTTCGAGACGCTGGAGGCGAGAGCGGGTTCACCTACCTTGAGCTCCTGGTAGCGCTGGCGCTGTTTGCCGGCTTCTCGGTGGTACTCCTTCAGACCTTCATCATCGGGATGGCGCACGCCGGTCGGGCCAACGATCGCTCGGCCGCGACCACACTGGCCATCCAGGTGATGGAGCAGGTCCGCGCCAGCGTCAACCCCTACGAGATGGTGGGCTTCACGGACCTTACCCGATCTCCGCTACCGCTGCCGGACCCGTACACCGGCGTGACCAACCCAACCCCTCACACTTTCCAGGTGGCCGTGGACATCACCCTCAACGAGAACCTGCGGCTGACTACCGCCACGGTGCAGGTCTACAGGTTGACCGATCCCGATGGGAGCCCATTCGTTTCGCTCACGACCGTGCTCGATGATCAGTAGAGGCCTCGTTCAGTCGTTGCCTGCCTCCCTGCGCGGGGCCCGGGGCGTAACTCTGATTGAGCTGGTCGTAGCCCTGAGTTTGCTGACCCTCGTGCTGGGGAGCATCTTTGGTCTGGTGACGGTCGGCGGCAGGTCTGCCCGCACGACCAACGACTTCCTTCAGACCCAGGCCCATGTGCGGGCGGCCCTGGACAACATGGTGGATGAGATCCGTTGGGCGCAGTCCATCACGTGCGCGACCGCGACCGTGCTTACGCTGTTGGTCCCTCAGGACACGCCTTTCTCCCTGACCAGCCCCTATCGGGTAACCTTCGCGTACGACGCCGACGCCCACACGCTTACGCGCAGGGAGGATTCCGCGGGAATCGGCTGTCCCGATTCGACCGCAGGGAGGCCTCTGGCCCACTACATCGGAAGGGACGGCGGGCCCGACGGGCTGGCGTTCGAGTACTTCGATGCCACGGGTACTTCGCTTGGATCGTCGCCTGCCAGTCTCGAATCCATAGCCAGGGTGAGGATGACCGTGACCGCGGTTCGAGATCATGTCAGCCGTACATTCGCTGGAGACGCGGCGCTGCGCGCCCGGTAGCCACCGGAGGGGGTGAGAACACATGCTGCGCCTTTTCAGGCACGAACGCGGGATGGCGCTGTTCGCCGTCCTCACCGTGATCTTCATTCTCTCGCTCCTGGGCGCGCTCATCCTCTACCTGAGCGGCAAGGAGATGGGGCTGAGCGCGCTCCGGGTCATCGGCGCCCAGAGCATGTACATTGCCGAGGGCGGGGCCTTTTCCGGCCGCGGCGCGCTGATGGCGTTGATGGGTGCCGATCCGATCGGGCAATCCACGGTTGATCCTTCCCTGGACGGCGCCATCATGCTGGACTGGTACGCCGACGGGGTCCCAGATCAACAGAACGCGTTCCGCATCTTCGACTTCCTGGTCCTGGACGGGCTTCGGTTTACTTTCGCCGCGACCTCGGCCACGGAGATGCTGTCGTTCCACGTCAACTGGGGTCTACCCGAGCCCCACAGGAAGCTGCAGGCAGCTGCCGGGCTGCCGCCGTCCAACCCCCTCGGGGAAGGTAACTACTCGGCCACGGTCAACGTTCGCCGGCGCCTGGCGCCGCATCCCGACGACGTGAGCCAGCCGCATCGCTACGTCCAACGCGTCGGTGCGGACGAGTTCCAGTTCTTCTACACCTACGAGATCGTCAGCGACGGGCGGGTCAGCCCGCAGGCCCGGCGCCGGATCGCGCTGCGCGGCGACTACAGCATCCACATACAGAGGCAGAACTTCGCCCAGTACGCGCTGTTCTCTCATGTGCACCGCGGGCCCGGAGGCGAGTCGCTCTGGTTTGCCAACATGTCGTCTTACGACGGCCCTGTGCACACCAACACCGAGTTCCGGTTCGCCTACTTCCCGAAGTTCGGCACCCCGGACAGCCAGATCCCATGCGACGCGTCGCGTGCCAGGGCCACGCCGCTGACGAGCGCGTGGAACACGGCCTGGTTCTTCAACAGGGGGAGCCCGGTTCGGCGAACCGCGAATGAGAACGTGGTCAGCGGTCAGAGGCGTGACGCTCCGGTGCTCCCTGACTGCGACAGCAACTCCAGCAACGACCATGGCAACCTCCCGGCCAACTTCACCCGGGGAGTGGCGACGATCCCGATTCCCACCAACCCGTACAGCCAGAAGGGCGTCTCCATAGGTCGCGACCCGGCGGACACCACCGCGGTCTCCAACCTGCAGATCCGGGGCAGCATCCCCGAACTGCCGAACAACACGGACCCTGTTCCATCGGGCATCTACGTGCCCGTCCAGGACATCAACGGCAACGGCACATCGGACGTGGACGAGCCGCTTGCGGGCGGGATCTTCGTGCAGGGCAATCTCAACAGCATGACGCTGGGCATGACCGACAGCGGCGCATCGCCCGGTGCCTGCAGCCAGGGCCCGGGATCACCGGGCGGTTGCGCGGTCTACACCCTGGTCCAGGGAGGCCAGACCGTGACCGTGATCGTTGACCGAGTATCGCAGAGAACGACGGTCACCAACACGTCCTGGCCGGTCGTATCGCAGACGCGGGCGTTCGCCGGCGTTCCCAAGGGATAGCAGGGCCTGGGCAGCGCCAACGCCGGCATCATCTACGTCGAGGGAGCGATCCTTTCGTTGCGGGGCACGCTGGAAGAGAAGGAGCAGTCCACGATTGTGGCGTCCGGGCGGATTGACATCACCGGGCACATCCGCTACGAGGATCCGCCGGCCGTCACGGATCCCAACGACAACCCGCTCAACCTGCTCGGAATCTACTCCCCCAATAACGACATAAGGTTCCTCACAGATCCCAACGATCCGAACACATTCAACCTCGACGTCCACGCCGTGCTCATGGCCGGCAACCTGGCGGACGGGTTCAACAGCCGCGTGTTCAACGCCAACTGGAACGCCACTCCGCCGCGGGGCGTCATACGCCTTGTCGGCGGGCTCATCCAGGAATACCTCGGCGTCTTCGGGGTCATGAACACGGCAGGGCAACTCATCAGGGGCTACGGCTCCGAGTTCAGGTACGACCGTCGGATGAGCCGCGGGTTCTCGCCGCCCTACTTCCCGACGATAGACCGCTACCAGGTGCGCGCGCTCGACCTGGCAGGAGTGCGGCCGGTCTGGCGTGAGGGGTCTCCGTGAACGGGCGCGGCACCCGCGGCTTCGGCATGCTGGAGTTGGTGGTTGTGGCCATGCTCGTGGCCATACTCCTGGCGGCCGGTATGACGCAGTGGCAGGGGCACGTGGCACAGCAGCGGTTGCGCTACGGGGTGGCCCAGGTGGCCTCGGACCTCCGCCTGGCGCACGAGCGTTCCAAGGCCGAGCGGACTCCGTATACCGTGACGTTCACGGCCTCCGGCTCCGGTTACACTATAGTCCGCGAAGGTGGGGGGTTCAGCGAGAACGCGGTGTTGCCCGAGGGGGTGACGACCACGGCGGACCTGGTCGTCGCCTTCTCGGCCTTCGGCAGGCCGGATGCCGAGTGTACGGTCACCGTTCAGAATGCCGCGGGGACGGTCGCGGCCTCGGTGAACGCAGCCGGGGGCATTACCTACCAGGAGCCCTGAACCGGTAGCCCAGAACCGATAGCCCTGGGCCGACCGCCTCAGTCTGCCACGTAGACTACCCGCAGTATCTCGTCAATCGTCGAGATCCCGGCCATGACCTTCTCCAGGCCGTCGTCGCGCAGCGTGCGCATACCTTCGCGGATCGCCTGGGCCTTGATCTCGGTGGACGAGGCGCGCTGGACGATCATGTTTCGGATTGTGTCGGAGACGATCAGCAGTTCGTAGACGCCGATGCGCCCCCGGTAGCCGTTGCCCCGGCAGTGGTCGCAGCCCTGTCCCCTGTAGAAGACCACGCCGGGATCCAGGCGGGCGTCGGCGCCCAGCCGGCCGAGGGCCTCGGCCGGCGGCGAGTAGGCCACCTTGCAGCGGGGGCAGATGGTGCGGGCCAGGCGCTGCGCCAGCACCGCGATCACCGAGGAGCTTATCAGGAAACCCTCGATGCCCATGTCCACGAGCCGGGTGACGGCGCCAGCCGCGTCGTTGGTGTGAAGCGTGGAGAGGACCAGGTGGCCGGTCAGCGCGGCCTGCACCGCGATCTCGGCGGTTTCGCGATCGCGGATCTCGCCCACCATCACGATGTCCGGGTCCTGGCGGAGGATGCTGCGCAGCCCACCGGCAAAGGTCAACCCGGCCTTCGCGTTGACCTGGACCTGGTTGACCCGCCCCAGTTGGTACTCCACCGGATCCTCGATCGTAACGATGTTCCGGTCCAGGGTGTTCAGCTTGCCCAGCGTCGCGTAGAGCGTCGTGGTCTTCCCGCTGCCGGTCGGGCCGGTGACCAGCACCATCCCGTGGGGCTTGCTGACGGCGCCCTCCCAGAGGGCCAGGGTGTTGCTCTGGAAGCCCAGGCGCGGCAGGCCAATCTTGGTTGAGGACTGGTCCAGCACGCGCATTACGACCTTCTCGCCGAACATCGTGGGCAGCGTCGAGACACGCAGGTCTATGCTGCGTCCGTCGGCGATCAGGTGGATGCGGCCGTCCTGGGGCCTCCGCCGCTCGGCGATGTCCATCTCCGCCATGATCTTAAGGCGGGAAGCCAACGCGGCTTTGACGTGCTTGGGCGGGCTCATCACGTCCCGCAGAACGCCGTCCACGCGGTACCGGATCCAGATGCCCGCCCGCTGCGGTTCCACGTGGATGTCGCTGGCACCCTGCTTGACCGCCTCGTCTATAACCAGGTTGACCAGCTTGACCACGGGCGCCTCTTCGGTCAGGGCCTTGAGCTGTTCCAGCGAGGGGTCCTCCTCGCCGATCTCGACGGCGAAGTCGGGTACCGCATCCCTCATGACCCGTTCCATGATCGCGTCGCCAAACTGGTAGGTCCGATTGAGGGCCGAGGAGATGTCCTCCTCGGTGGACACGGCCAGGTCTACCTCGAGCCCGGTGATCAGGCGCACGTCATCCACCGCGATGACGTTGAGGGGATCCGCGATCGCCAGCAGCAGTCTTCCACCGCGCTTCTCGAGCGGCACGCACTTGTGGCGGACCGCCAGGGCGTGCGGGATCAGCTTGGCGATATCGGTGTCCACCTTGGTATCGGCCAGCCCCAGGTAGGGGTACCCCCACTGCTCGGCCATGCCGCGGGCCAGGTCGGCCTCGGTGGCCGTGCCCATCTCCAGCAGGACGTGCCCGATGCGCTCGCCTGTCCGCGCCTGGATCTCCAGCGCCTCGTTCAACTGCGACTCGTTGATGATGCCCAGACTCAACAGCACCTGGCCCAGGGTGCTGCCCTTTCCCGCGGTGCGGCCGCGCGGCGCCCGGGCTGCCGCGGCCGACGGCCCTGCTGTCGCTTCCGGCTCTGCCAAGGCGGCCGGTTCATCCGAGGCAGCCGCCTCTTGTGTGGTCGGGGGTTCGTCCGAAACGGGTGCCGCGGGGGCTACGGGGGGGTCGCCGAGCTTGGCCTGCACCTGGGGATCATTGGGCGATACCGCTGCTGCCTGCTGGTAGGCGCGCAGGACCTTGTCGGTCTCCCCGCGGGAGAGGTGCTTGTCCGCGGCGGTCAGGAGGGCCAGGCCGGTCTCGTGGCGGTCGTCCAGTGCCCGGTGTACGTCGGCCAGGTCCCAGTATATCCAGGGTTCGTTGGGGTCAAGGGCGATGAGTTGCTGGTATGCGTCGCGGGCTTCGGACCAGCGGCCGGTGCGGGCAAGCAACCTGGCGCGGCCGTAGGCCACGGCCCGCTCGAGGGTGAGGTTCTCGCCAGACAGCCCTGAGGCCGTCTTCAAGGCCGCCAGACCTGTCTCGTCGCTGGTCACGTCCATCACCGGCAACCCAGCCGGCCGGCGGCCTCTGCCGCCGGCCCCGTGGCTTTGCGTCCCCGGATCGCTCCGGGTTTGCCCTTACGGGACTAGTCCATCAAACTTCTGGGCATATTCTGACTTGCCCATCTACGAGATTGCAACGACAATATCACAGGGTGGGACCCGGCGCAAGACAGCGTCGCGGGAACTTCCGGGGAGGAATCGTGGAACTCTACCAGCTGGAAACTCGTTTCTTGAGCGGGCTGATCAGGGACCGGCACCTGCTGACGCTGGCGATGAACGAGGGCTTCCACGTTGACCAGCTCGTTTCGCCGCAGGCGCGCCGGCTGGCAAAAGCGACGATCGACGCGCACGCCGCGACGGTCGTGCTTGACGAGGCCGGGCTGCGTACGGAACTAATCGAACGCGGGCTCCTCACCCCTGAGATGGAACAGTACCTGGCATCGGTCCTGCTGCTCCCGCCGCCCAACGCCGGGGATCTGATGGCGTACGTCGAGGAACTCAAGGCCCGGGAGAGCCGCGATCTGCTGGCCCGCGTCCACGAGGCGTTCGGGTCATACCTCTACCGCCCGAGCCAGGGGCAGGCCGACATAGTGCAGTTCACGACAGAGGCGATCCACCAACTGCTCGAAATCCAGCGGCGAAGGACGCGCCGCCAGGTCGCGCCGATCTCGGAGATGCTCGGCCCCATGATAGACGCCAGGCCGGCGATGACGAACGGGCTCCTGGGGTACTCGATCAGCCCCTTCGACCGGCTCAACACCCTGCTCTCGGGCCTGCGCCGGGGTTTCTACTACGGGCTGGCCGGCGCCCCCCGCCGCGGTAAGACCAACTTCGCCCTGGACATGGCGGTGCACGTGGCCGCCAACCACAAGGTGCCGGTCTTGTTCTACACCTGGGAGCAGACCCGCCGCGTGCTGGCCGCCCGGCTGATTGCCAAGGAGGTGGGCATCAACCCCACCACGGTCCTGATGGGGAGCAACGGGGACGGCGAGTCCGTATCCGACAAGGTGGCCGCGGCCCGGGGCCCGCTGGGCCGGTACTCGCCGTATCTCTACCTGGTTGAGGCCGGTCGCAAGGAGACGCTGGACCGCATCCGGGCCCACGCCCACAACCTGATGCAGGAGTTCCAGACGCAGGACGTCGTGCTGTTCTTCGACTACCTCCAGAAGATCCCGCTCTCCGCCTACGTGGACGACTGGAAGGCCAGGACAGACATGGTCTCCACGGCGCTCGCCGAGCTCAGTCTTGAACTCAACTGTCCGGTCTTCGCGATCTCGCCCCTGGACAAGGAGGGCTGCCGCCTGGACGAGCGGCCGGCCGAGGAGACGGAGATCTTCAACCCGTTCAACCGGCCCACCATGCACCACAGCATGGGCAGCGGCGACCTGGAGTACGACCTGGACGTCGCCATGGTGCTGGCCAAGGACTGGAAGGCCACCTCCGACCTGCGGCAACTCATCGAGTCCCGGGCCAAGGCCGAGGGTTTCGACACCAGGGATCTGCCCAAGGTGGACATCCTGAACCTGTTCGTGGACAAGAATCGCGACGCGCCCGAGGCGGCCTCCAACATCGTTCAGTACGCGTTCTTCGTGACGCTGAACAAGCTCGTGGAACTGGACTACAAGATGGAGCAGGAATACCGGCCCGACTACCAGGGGTTCTCGAAGCTCCAGGAGATCTACTCGTTCCTGCGCGACCACGGGTTCCGGCCGCAGCGCGACGCGGTCGCAGCGCCGCGCGTGGGTGGGAACGGCGGAAGCGGAGGAAGAAGCCGATGATCGTGGACAAGTGCGCGCCCATCTACCCGATACGGACGGTGGCGCACCTGACGGGCGTCAACCCCAGGCGCATCCGCGCGTGGGAGGACCAGTACAACCTGTTCGCCCCGGCCCGCACAGGGGGAGGACACCGGCTCTACAGCGAAGAGGACGTGGAGCGCATCCGGTGGGTGAAGGCGATGGTCGAGCGGGGCCTGAGTCTGAAGGGCATCCAGCGGTTGGTAGAGCGTCCCCGGTCAGCCGAGCTGGCCGTGGAGGGAAGGGGAGCTGCCCGATGAAGGTGGAACTGGACCGCGAACAGGTAGTGATCTTCACACCGTCGCAGCGGATTGAGGGCGAGTTGCACCTGCCGTCGAGCGCCCGGCTCTCCGACCGGCTCAATCAGGCCAAGGATTTCCTTGCGATCACCTCTGCGCGGGTCTACTCCCTCGACGACCGGCTGCTCTACGAGACCGGCGTCGTGATGGTACACAAGGCGCACATCGTCATGCTGATGGAGAGGCATGAGGCCCTCTAGGAGCCCCGCGGCCCGCCGCCGGGTCCGTCTGGGTGAGATCCTGGTCGAAGCCGGGCTCATCACCAGCGCCCAGCTTGAACAGGCGCTGGCGGCCCAGAACGCGAGCGGCGACCGACTCGGCAAGGTGCTCGTCAGCCGCGGGCTGACGACCCAGGAGGCCATCTCCAAGGCCGTGGCCGGCCAGATAGGGATCGAGTTCGTCAGCGTGCAGGCGGTTGGGATTCCCGAGGAGGTGCTCACGGCCCTCCCCGAGGCCTTGATCCGGCGCTACCAGGTCATCCCGCTGCGCATCGAGGGAAACGCGCTTATCGTGGGGATGGTGGACCCGCTGGACGTGGTGGCCCTCGACGACATCCGGCGCGTGGTGGACCGCGACCTGATCCCTGCCGCGATTACGCCCGAAGGGTTCCAGCACGCCGTCAACCAGTACCCGGCGCTCGAGGGCACCCTGGATCAGGTCATCCAGGAGATCCGCCCCTCGGACGTGGGCGAGGAGGAACCCGGGCTAGACAAGCTGCGCGAGATCGTCGAGGACGCGCCGGTCGTTCGCCTGGTGAACCTGATGCTGGTCCAGGCGGTCCGCCAGGGCGCCAGCGACGTCCACGTGGAGCCGCAGGAGAAGCAGCTCCGCATTCGCTACCGTATTGATGGCACGCTCTACAGCGTCATGACCGCGCCCAAGCACGTGCAGGCCGCGGCCACCAGCCGCGTGAAGATCATGGCCAACATGAACATCGCCGAGCGGCGTGCCCCGCAGGACGGCCGCATCGAACTGCGCGTGGACAACCGCGAGATTGACCTGCGCGTCTCCAGCATTCCTACCGTGCATGGCGAGAAGGTGGTAATGCGGATCCTGGACAAGCGGGCGGCGCTGGTTGGCGTGGAGAAGCTCGGCCTGCTGGGTCCGGACCTGCCGCGGTTCGAGTCGCTGATCGTCAAGCCCTACGGGATCATCCTGATCACCGGCCCGACCGGCAGCGGCAAGACGACAAGTCTGTACGCGATCCTCAACCGGCTCAACAAGATTGACGTCAACATCATCACCGTCGAGGACCCGGTTGAGTACCAGCTCCCCGGCATCAGCCAGGTCCAGATCAACCCCAAGGCCGGCCTAACCTTTGCCACGGGCCTGCGTTCTTTCCTGCGGCAGGACCCCGACATCATAATGGTCGGCGAGATCCGCGACGAGGAAACCGCGCGGATTGCGATCAACGCCGCGCTGACCGGCCACCTGGTCCTCTCGACGCTGCACACCAACGACGCGCCCGGGGCCGTTGCCCGGCTGGCGGACATGGGCGTGGAGCCGTTCCTGGTGGCCTCTTCGGTCATCGGCGTGGTCGCGCAGCGCCTGGTGCGGCTGCTCTGCCAGCACTGCCGCGAGGCGTACACGCCCCCGGCGGAGGTGTCGGTGCGCTACGGTCTGGCAGGCCCGGACGATCCCCCGCCTGTCGTCTACCGGGCAAAGGGCTGCGACCGGTGTAACCACATCGGGTACAAGGGGCGCATCGGTCTTTTCGAGATCATGATGATGGACGACGCGATCCGCGCGCTGGTCGTGAAGGAGGCCTCCGCGGACGTCCTCAAGCACGCTGCGGTTTCCGCGGGGATGCGCACGCTGCACGGGGACGGCGTGGCCAAGGTGCTGGCCGGATTGACCTCGCTGGAGGAACTGCTCCGCGTCGTGTTCGTCGAATAGGGGGCTGTCATGCACATCGAGGATCTGCTGCGCGAGGTTGTTACAGCCCAGGCGTCGGACCTGCACCTGACCTCCGGGATCAAGCCCACGATGCGCCTGTGGGGCCGGCTGGCGCCGATGGAGCACCACGAGATCCTCTCCGCCGAGGACACATTCCAGCTCGGCTACAGCATGCTCAACACCTTCCAGAAGCAGAAGTTCGAGAAGTTCTGGGAACTCGACCTGTCCTACGGCGTGCCCGGGCTGGGCCGCTTCCGGGTCAACATCTACCGGCAGCGGGGCGCGGTGGGAATCGCCATCCGCGTGATTCCGATGACGATCCCGACGGTGGAGGTCCTGAACCTCCCGCCGGCCCTGAAGGAGCTGACCCGAAAGCCCCGCGGGCTGGTGCTGGTAACCGGTCCCACCGGCCACGGCAAGTCCACGACGCTGGCCTCGATGATTGACTTCATCAACAGCGAGCGCAGCGCCCACATCGTGACCGTGGAGGACCCGATCGAGTACCTCCACCAGCACAGGAAGAGCATCGTCAACCAGCGAGAGCTGGGGTTCGACACGCAGTCGTTCCCGGCGGCGCTGCGCGCCGTGCTGCGCGAGGATCCAAACGTGGTGCTGATCGGTGAGATGCGCGACCTGGAGACGATCTCTGCGGCCTTGACGATCGCCGAGACCGGCCACCTGGTCTTTGCCACGCTGCACACGGCCAACGCCGCACAGTCCATAGACCGGATCATTGACGTCTTCCCGCCCTACCAGCAGCAGCAGATCCGCATTCAGATCTCGATGGTGCTCGAGTCGGTGATCTCGCAGCAACTGCTCCCCAACGCGCGGTACAAGGGGCGGGTAGACGCTCGGCCGGCGGCGGGGAGGCCGCGGTTGGGCGGCGCCGGCGGGCAGAGCTGGCCCACCCTGGACGAGATCGGGCGTATCCCGGCCGTGGAGATCATGCTGGCCACGCCGGCGATCCGCAACCTGGTACGGGAGTCCAAGACGCACCAGATCGAGACGGCGATCCAGACCGGCGGGCAGTACGGGATGCAGACGATGGACCAATCGCTCCGAGACCTGTGCCTGCGCAAGATGATCACGATGGAGGACGCGCTCAGCCGGGCCATCCACAGTGAGGAGCTGCGCAAGATGATCAGAGAGGGCGGCGGCGACGTCGAACACGCCGGCCGCAACACGAGGGGGTAGGCGCCGCCATGGCAGTGTTCCGGTACAGCGCCAAGGACAACACCGGGCGCCTGATCTCGGGCGTCATCGAGGCCGACAGTGACGCCATGGTCGTGGACCGGCTCCGCGACATGGGCTTCTTCATCACGCACCTCGAGCGGACGGTCGAGCGCGCCGACATCTTCGAGTCGCTGCAGGGACTCTTCGGCATAGGGTTGAAGGACCTGGCGATCTTCAGCCGGCAGTTCGCGACCATGGTGAACGCGGGTCTGTCGCTGGTGAGGACGCTCACGATCCTGGAGCAGCAATCCGGCAACAAGCGCCTTCGGGCGATCGTCGCCGAGGTGCGCTCGGACGTGGAGGCCGGCCGGCCGCTCTCGGACGCGATGGGGCGGCACCCCAAGGCGTTCTCCTCGCTCTACGTCAACATGGTGAAGGCAGGCGAGACCGGTGGCGTGCTCGACGAGGTTCTCAACCGCGTCGCCGTCTATCTGGAGAAGGAGCAGGCGCTGCGCTCCAAGATCAAGTCGGCGATGGTCTATCCCGTGCTGCTGACCGCGGCGTCGCTGGGCGGCCTGTTCTTCATGACGATCGTGATCCTGCCCCAGTTCGAGAACATGTTCAAGGAGCTGGGCGGGTCTGGACAGCTCCCGCTACCCACCCAGATAGCGATGGCATTCAGCGTGGCGCTCCGATCGTACTGGTACGTGATCTTTGCGGTTGCCGCCGTGGTGATCTACGCGCTGCGTCGCTACCTGCAGACCCCCACGGGACGGGCGCGCTACGACCGCTTCAAGCTGAAGATGCCGGTGCTGGGCGAATTGAACCGCAAGATCGTGGTCGCCCGGTTCACCCGCACGCTGGGCACCCTGATTGCCAGCGGCGTGCCGATCATGCAGTCACTCGAGGTGGTCTCCAAGGCGATTGACAACACGGTCATAGGCAACGCGATTGACGCGGTGCGCACCAGCATCCGCGAGGGCCAGACGATCGCCATACCGCTGCAGTTCTCGGGCGTCTTCCCGCCGATGGTGGTGCAGATGGCCAAGGTGGGAGAGGAGACCGGCGCGCTCGAGCAGATGCTGGAGAAGGTGGCCGACTTCTACGACGTCGAGATCGAGGCCATGGTGGCCGGACTGACCTCGATGCTGGAGCCGATCCTGATCATCTTCATGGGCGTGGTCGTGGGCGCGATGGTGATCTCGCTCTACATGCCGATCTTCCAGTTGGCGACAGGGGTGCGGTAGGGAACGCGTGGGGTGAGGCATTGACACACCAGTTCCGGGGGTTACTATTGGGTGTAAGGGGTGGGTACAATGCCGAGAGCGGTCACCCCACGTGCGAAGAAGCGGACGTTCTATCTTCACACCGATGTGCTCGGTGCCATCGAAGCCCTTGTGCGCGCAGGCCGGGCTCCCAGCCAGAACGCGCTGATCGAGAACCTCGTGCGGCGCAGCTTGGGTCGTTTCCTCCGGGAACAACGCGAGGTGGTGCTCCGCGTGGCCTATGCCGCCGCCATGCAGGATGCCCAGTATCGAGCCACACAGGACTCCGTTGAACGGGATTTCGATGCTCTGGACCGGGAGACCTGGGGGGCGGCTGTCTGAGGTCATTGCGGCGGCGCTGGGCGTTGGTTGAGGTCGCGCCTGACCCAGCGGAGGGTCACGAGCAAGCTGGTAGTCGCCCTGCGCTCGTCGTCAGCAACGAGCCGTTCAACGAGACATCTGGCCTACTCACGGTCCTTCCGGTCACCAGCATGAAAGAACGACGACAGCCGCAACGTTGGGAGATTCTGCTTCCGTCGGCCGCGGCGGGGAACCCGCTGGACAGCATAATCCTGCCCCAGCAGATGCGCACGGTCTCAGCAGCGCGCGTCCGGCGGGTCTTTGGCCGCCTCACCGATCCCGTGCTCCGCCGTGAGGTTGCGAACAAGGTGCTCCTGCACCTCGGATTCGAGAACCTCGACGACCTGGCGGACGAACCCTAATCTGACCCTGCCAGGCGCGCGGCCGGATAGTTCTGGGGTCAACCTTCGGACCTTCGGGTTTTTCTGTAGCGTTTCAGGTCCCGGCGGTCCCCGCTCCACGCCGCTTGTTGTACCTTGCGCCTGCTCGCTGGGCTTTCGATGCTGCCCTCTGGCGCGTGCCACCATGACGCGCTTCAGGTTTTCGTTTAGTCGAATCGCGCCAGGGGCCCAGTGGCCCTTGCGGGGCGGCCGTGCTATGATGATGTAGTGATAAGCACTACTCTGGAGGATGTCCCCCCATGCGATTGGGCCTGCGCGAGGCGAACCAGGGGTTCTCGAAGGCGATTCGCGCCGTGCGCACCGGGCAAGAGGTCGTCCTCACCGAGCGGGGGCGGCCGATCGCTGTTATCAGCCCTCTGCGGGCGCTCGGGAACGGTGGGGTGACGCTGGATCGGCTGGTGCGGGCGGGGTTTGTGGAGGCCGCGGAGCGGGAGGGCCGTATGCCATCGGCCAGACCGGTGGCAGCCAAGGGTAAGCCCCTGTCCCGCATCGTGCGTGAAGAGCGGGACAGGCGGTGAGCGTCCCGCGCTGGGCCTACGCGGACACCAGCGTCCTGGTGAAGCGCTACGTGCGCGAGCCGGGATCCTCCGAGGCCGGGCGCCTGACGTCCGCGCACGATCTCGTCACATCGCGCCTGGCGCGGGTGGAGATCATCTCCGCCCTGTACACCAAGCACCGCGGCGGGACGCTGCCGGACCGGAGCCTGGCGACAGCCCTTGAGCGGTGTGCCGACGAACGTCGGTGGTGGACCCTCGTGGAGCTGGCGCCCGTCGTACTTTCCCGTGCCGAGGACGTCATCAGGCGGATCCCGACGCGGACGGCCGACGCCATCCACATCGCCTCGGCCCTCTTCTTCAAGGATGCCACGGGAACCGACGTTCCGTTCCTGACCTCAGATGCCCGGCAGCGATCGAGCGCCGAGGCAGTAGGACTCCGAGTGCTGTGGGTGTGAGGCTGGCCGGCACCGGCCAGACCGCGCTCGATCCACCCCCCAGCCCCCAGGCTGGGGTCAGCCTTCAGACTTCGCGGTCCCCGCCGGCGACAGGTTCCTCAACCAGGCCGGCATCCTTCTCGGCCCGGGCCTCCAGAATACCCTGGATGAACCCAAAGGGAAGATCCGGGTTCTCTTCGGCAATCAAGGCGATCTCGATGTATCGCCGCGCCTGCTCGCTGGGCTTTCGATGCTGCCCTCTGGCGCGTGCCACTATGACGCGCTTCAGATCATCGTTTATGCGAATGCTCAGAGCCGCCCCGACCCCGTAGGCGAGCCGCGATCGCCGGCTACGGGATCGTGTCCAGGAACCGCTGCAGGTGGCCCAGGTAGGTAGGGATGTCCACCAATGCCCGTCCTGCCGCCTCGTAGACCTGGTGTGGGTCAATGTCGTTGTACTCGTGGGCAAGGCGATTGCGCAGGCCGGCGGCATGCGCGATCTGCCGCGCGAAGTCCGGCGGCAGGACTTTCGTCTCGGCCATTCTGAGGAACGACTCAAAGAAGTCCCGCGGCGCTGTGCCGCCCATCTCCACCGCGACGTGATAGTTGACGTCGAGCATCCGGCCGATCATGCGCTCCAGCAGGCGCTCCGTGGCGAGCTGAACGTGCAACTGGGCCAGGTAATCGTCTTCCGGCAGATCGGCCAGTTGGCGCAGGCGCACCAGGTCCTCGGCGATCAGCGTGCTCTTTCGGATGAGCACTTCGCGGTCAATCGGCACGGCGCAGCCTCTCGACCAGCCGCCGCGTTGCCGCCTCCTCGATACGGAGGTAGGGGAGGTACTCGCTGTAGCGTCGGAACGCGTAAACGCGGTGCCGGCGGAACTCGACCTCGTCGCCGTGCAGCAGCACCCCCGTCTCGAAGATCTTCTTGAGGAACAGGGGGTCGGCTTGATGCATGAGCGAGACGTCAACTTCGACTCCGGGGAAGATCCCTGCGAGATCTGCGATCAGGGCGGACAGCGCTCCGACGGGAACCTCCGCGCCGGGGGAGGGGAGGACGGCAAGGTCGAGATCGCTATCGGGGTGGTCCTTACCGGTCACGCGCGATCCAAAGGCAACGATCAGGCGTAGGCCATGCTTCTCGGCGACGCCCGTGAGGTCCCGCGCCTGCTGTCCGCTGATGTGCATCGGCTCACCGTCGCCATGGTAGCATGCACGACCCCGGGGGTGCCAGGGAACCCTGCCTCTCCAGCGCCCGGGTGACCAGGTCGCGCACCTCTCCGTACATGTCGCGCCGGTGACGGATCGCGAGGATCCAGATCTCATCCCCGACCACCCGGTAGATAGCCCGGTGGTCCCCGACGCGCAGCTTCCAGTACCCCTTCAGGGTGCCGCGCAGGGGGACACCATACCGCTCCGGGGCGGTGCATAGGCGGGTTTCCACCGCCCGGGCGATACGCTCTCGGACCTCGGGGCTGATCGCTGCGAGATCATCCCGGGCCACCGCTGGGTGGTAGAGGAGGCGGTAGGTCATCCGGCCGGGTCAGCGGCGTGGTGCACCGGCCCAGACCTGACGGTGCGACAGCGCGGCCCGACGGCGGAACGTGCGTTCCGGCTGCTCCGCCAGCGCTACGAGGGCAGCGTCCTCCTCGTCCTCCAGCGCCCGGGTGACCAGGTCGCGCACCTTCGCGGACATCGAGATGCCGTCCCGCCGCGCCAGGCGCCTAACGGCGTCGCGAAGCGGCCGCTCGAGGTGGACCAGCCCTCGTTTCGGTGAGCGGGTACTTGACGGTCCTCGGGGAGACCCGTAGGATACACTCAAGAAGTAAGAATACCCAGAAGTTGGTCAAGGAGGCCATGACCGGTCATGCCGTTGGTTCGCGTAGGGCCGAAGCGCCAGATCACGATTCCAAAGGTGATCTCGAGCCGCCTTCGCTTGGAGCCAGGCGATCTGGTGGAGGTTCAGGCGAAGGGAGGTCAGGTGCTCCTCACCCCCAAGCGCGTGGTAGACCGGGCTCCCGCACCGTCACTGAGCCATGTGGAGCAGCGTCTCCTGAATTCGGCAGGTACAAAGACCAGGCGGATTCGGGCGGACGTGCGTGGGTCAAAGGGGCTAACCGATGACGAGGTGGCTGTGGCGGTGAAGTCGGGACTCATCCCCGGCGACCAGGCGTGGTGGTGGCATGAGCGATGGCAGCGGCGGGAGCGTGAAGCGGAACGCGACCTCCGGGCCGGGAAGGTCACGCGGTACCGATCCGCAGAGGCTCTGATCAGGGAACTCCACGATGCCGCTCAGGTTCGTCGCAGGGCGTAGGTTCTTCGACGACTACGCCGACCTGCCGCCGGAAATCCAGCGTCGGGTTGACCGGGCGCTGCGGCGGCTGGCGGAGAATCCGGGTCACCCGTCTTTGCGCCTCCGCAAGATGGAAGGACTCCCGGACATCTGGGAGGTGCGCGTCACCTCGGCCTATCGCCTGACCTGTCGCATTGAAGGAGATGCCTGTATCCTGCGCCGGGTCGGCACGCACGAGATCTTCCGAAAGCCGTAGGCGATCTCTTCCAGGGGCCGGTCAATCGGCACGGCGGAACTCGACCTCGTCCCCGCGCAGCAGCACCCCCGTGCCTGCTGTCCGCTACGGAGCCCGGCCTCCCGGCCCGTGACCAGGAGGAGCCTTCGGGTGGGTGTCGAACCGCCCGCTTGGAGCGGAAGAACAGCATAGGACTCATGACGGGCAGCACAGGGCCGGAGATCAGCCGGAGGTCGGTCGGCGTCTGTGTCCGTATCCCCAGGGCGGCGGGGCTTCAGCTTCCTCGATGGACTGATCGCCATCGCGGTGATCGCCGCTGTGCTGGGCCTTGCCGTCCCCGGCTACCTCGGCTATATCGCCCGGCGCCAGATTCAGAACGCCGCATTCCTCCTCCAGGGAGACCTCCGCCTGGCCCAGCAGGCCGCGATCGCCCAGTCAGGCGACGGCCCTCGGGTAGAGGTCTGCCTCCGGCCTGACGGCTACGACATCTACAGGGTGGCGTTCAGATCGCCGGTGGATCGGAACCCGGCCGACTTGGAGCGAGGACCGACCGTGAAGGTCGCCAATGCCGGGCAGGAATACCGCGGTGGGATTGGCATGAACCTGACCCCGGGAGACCTTCCCTGTCTGATTGACGACGAGCGCGTTGCCCTGGCGTTTGCCGGTTCTGGGGCTCCGTATCCCGACGGCGCCCGGCGCTCGGTGCAACTGGGATTCCGCGGACAGACCCTCGTCGTGGACGTGGAGCCCGGCACCGGCCTGGCAACGGTGCGGCCATGAGGAGTTGCACGAGGGGCTTCTCGTTCCTGGAGGTCATGATCGCGGCCCTCCTGGTCTCCGGAGCCCTCGTCGCCTCCCTCCGACTGACCGTGGCCGTCCTGGGGGTCGTGGGTAAGAACCCGGCAGGTGCAGCCGCTTCGTCCGAGCAGAAGCCCGCGCGGCTGCGGTCAGTCGCCGCATCGTGGACCCAGGCCGAACTGGAGTTCATCAGGCAGATCGGCTTCGACAACGCGTGCGCCCCATCGGCCGGGTCGTGTGTGATCGAGTTTCCGCGCAACTGCGTGGGGGAGGATTCACCAGCCCCGTCGCCGTATGACGTAGGCCCGCTCCCGCCGCCTGACTTCCGGGTCGTCCGGATCTGCGTTACATGGGACCCCAAGACACCCGTGATGCCCAACCCCGATAACTCATCGGAGGAGTTGTCCCTGCTCCGGCTCGTCAGGGTTGACGTGTTCCGCGACGAGGCGGACTGCCCGGCCCGGCCCGTGGTCACGGCGTACACGTCGCTGAGCCGGCGAAGGTGAGGAGGACCATGCGCATGCCCCCGCGGACGCGAGGCCGGCGAGGGATCGCCCTCCTGGAGATCTTGGTGGCGCTCTCGGTCTTCTCGCTGGCGCTGCTGGCCATCTTCGCGGCGTTCAAGGCCGCCATGGTGGGCTGGCAGGTCGCCCAGCAGGTCACCTCTGAGCAGCAGGGCGCACGCGCGCTCCTCGAGTGGCTCTCCCGCCGCGTGCGGTTGGTGGGCGTCGGGTACGTCGAGGCACCAGGGAGCCCTGCGATCAACCACGGGAGCGGGAGCGAGATCCGCTTCTGGGCCGATGCAGACGGTGACGGAACAGCGGAGTGCCACCAGGTCTACCTGAGGGGTGGAGTAGTCTACGAGCGGACGAGCACATCGGACTGCACCTCCGGGGTGGAGCGGCCGCTCACCTCCGGGCTGGAGGCAGGCCGGCTGGAGGTCACCTCGCTTGCTCTCACCTACTTCGACGCCTCGACGGTCGGCGACCCGCGGCTGCCGGTGCCGCTGTCCGACCCTGACCGCTACCTGGTCAGGCGGATCGAGATCGCCGTCGGCTTCCGTGGCCTGCGCCCCGGCCAGGCGCCGTTTGCCTTGTCCACCCAGTCCGTCATCAGGAGGGAGAGGTAGGGGTGCGAAGATGAGAGCCGCTGGTGGCCTTCGGGCTCCGGGAGGCCTGCACCGCGCGGAATCCGGGATGGCGCTTCTCACGGCAATCGTCGTGACGTTGGTGATGGCCATGCTCACCGTGGCCGTGGCCAACCTCGCCCTGTCTGAGTATGCGGCCGCGGTGACCAGCGAGCAGGCCGTGCAGGCGTTCTTCGTCGCCGAGGGAGGCCTGGAAAGGGCCCAGGCCGTCCTTCGGACAGACCCCGACTGGAGCGACGGCAGCGGGGCCGACGCGGCCTATGCATCGGCGTCAGGTACGCCCTGGCTGCCCCTGACCGACGCCGCCTACGACGGGGCGGCCCGGGACAAGCCTTTCCCCCCGCTGGGACTGGCGCCGCTGGGGGCCTACAGCATCTACATCCGGCGGATGAGTGCCAACCCCAGCGATTCCATCAACGTCAACAGCATCCAGGTGCGGGTCATCGGCCGCGTCGGCCGGGCCGCGCGCACCGTGGAGTTCGAGGCCCGCCGCCTGACCGCATCGGATTTCGTCACGTACTCGGCGCAGGACATGCTGATTGACGAGGGTGGAGGCAACGTCACCGTGCACGGTTCGATCTATGTGCGCGGCGACCTGGGGTTGAAGGCGGTCCGGACCGGCGTCTACAACGACCGTCCGCTGTTCAGCACCGACCGCCAGCCCTACCCGAACCAGCTGTACGTTCGTGGCCTCCTGGACATGTCCACGGGAAACTCCACTGTTGGGACGCAGACGCAGCCCATGTGGGGGGTGCACGCCGAGCGCCTCGATCTGCGCCGCGACGGCAGGCAGAACCTTTGGGCATACCAGGTAGACAACCTTGTGCCGGACATCCCCTACCCGGACGTGGCAGGTTACGTGAGCGCGCTGGTGGCGTCGGGCGGCTACGGCAACGCGGTGCAGGGCGGCCAACTCGTCGTTTGCAGAGAGGGCAGCGCGTCACCGATTGTCCAGCCGGACCTGGTCCTATCCGCCGGCGGCGCCATCTTCTATCTCCCCACGAAGGCGTACTGGACATCGCTGCTCGAGCCGAAGCAGTGCGACTTCGCCACCGGCGGGGTCGCTGATCCCGCAAACCACATTCTGAAGTGGGAGCCGCGGCTGGGCAGCCAGCCCGGGCTGCTCACCTTCAACTCCACCGTTCGGGACCTGCCGGTCCTGATCAGGGGCCGCCTGGGCATAGCCAAGGATGTGGTGTACTCAGGGACCGGGACTGTCGTGGTGGACTACCCGGCGGCCAGTGTGTGGGCCATGGACTCGGGCGGGACCGGCAGGGATCCCACAGGAGCCCCTGGCAGCAACGTCACCGGCCCCTGTACCGGCTCGTGGAGCTGCAGTATCCTGGCCCGGCAGCGGGCCTCAGAGCGTACCACCTGTGGGGCGTCGCCGCCCACGACCATGCCGGCGCAGGACCTGGCCGTCTTCATCGTCAACGGGAGCGTGCGGCTGTACGGGTCTGCCAACTCGTGCGACCAGGAGATCAACGCCGTTATCGTGGCCGGCGCGCGGGACGACCCGGTGCACAGGTTCTTGTCGCTGAAGAAGGTGCAGGTCTACGGGGTTGTGATGGCCAACAAGCTGGACACGTCGCAGAACCCCGACTTCTTCCAGGTACCAGACCTGCCGAACTACCTGCCCTTCCCGCTGGCCCAGCTCCTGGGGGGAAGCGGCGGCGCGGTGGTCCACAGGAACTGGAAGGAGCTCTACTAGGGAGACCCGCACTGCGCCGCCTGTCTAGGACACGCGCGGCGTGGGCATAACTAGGAATAGCGGCGCGCGGTGGACGATGTCGGGAAGCGGGAGGTGATGGGCGGAGCCAGACGGTCGGAGAGCAAGAGGATCATGACCCCCTGGTATGATTGTTGTTGATACGCAGTGCAGGCGAGGAGAGAGATCTCCAAGGAGGGATAGGCGATGATGAAGTACTTCTGGAAGAAGAGGGGGGAGCGCGGCTTCACGCTGATCGAGCTGGTCGTCGTGCTCGCTATCCTCGGAATCCTGATTGCCCTGGCGGTACCCCGGTACCTCGGCGCCCGCCGCAATGCCTTCGTCGCAGAAGGCGACAACCTGCTGCAGGAACTGAAGACCATGTCCTGGGCCTACTACCAGCAGTACAGCACGTTTACGGGCATCACCCTGGCCGCCGTGGGATTCCAGGCGCCCGACGACGCCACCGCGTCGTGCTGGGACATCGCCTATGGCGCCATAACACCAACAACCGTGGCGATGATAGGCACTGGCGACAGCACACCGGTGAAGTGCACTCCCATCGACGGCACGACCATCACGGTCACGCTCAACGGCGGAGGCGCGTCCACCAGATCGCTGGTGTTCCCGTAGGCACCTGAAGGGACTCAGCAACGAGGGTTCCAGGCCGGGGGCCCGGATGCCGGGTCCCCGGCGCTTTGTGGGGTCGAATCGTCGAGGAGACCCGGCTTGATCACCGGCACACCAGGATCCAGGTCCGATCTCCCCTCTGCGGCGCTGCGCTGGCTGCTCGTCGTGAGCATCGCCCTGATCCCCCTCCTGTTCGATCCCCTCGAGCCAGGGCGCACGCTGGTTGTGGCGAAGCGGAACGCCGTATGGGCTGTCGGCGGCCTTGCGGCGTTGCTGTCGACACTGCGGTGGATGCTCGACCGCCGCTTATCGCCTCGGATGGACCTGCGCATCACGCTGCCTGCCCTGGCCGCCGTCCTGGGGCTGGCCACCTGGCACGCGGCGAACCCGCACATCTCATTCTGGGGAGGGCGGTACCGCGGGGAGGGCCTGGTCACGCTCGTCTGCTACCTGGTGGTGGCCGTTGCAACGGCTCACGAACTCAGGGACGCTCCCGGGTTCCAGCGCGCCTGGCGCGGAGCCCTGCTTGTCGGCGCAGCCGGCAACGCGCTCTACGCGCTGGTGCAGTTCTCCGGGCTGGACCCTGTGTGGGGTTTCTACGGCTACCTGAGGCCGTTCGCGATGCAGGGTAACGCCGCATTCCTGGCCGGGTACCTGGGCATGGCAGTCATGGTCGCAGCATCCGGCGCGGTTGCCGCGGGCAGCCGGGCTGCGAGGGCAGGGATGGTGCTCCTTGCCGGTTTCCTGTTCGTTGGGCTTCTGGTAACTGGTTCGCGCGCCGCATGGGTCGCGTCGTGGCTGGGGATTGCGCTGCTTGCCGCGGTGGTCCTCGCGCGGCATGGAGCACCGCAGCGCAGGTGGGCTGCCGCGGTTGGGGCGGTGATGCTCGGGCTGACCGTCCTGTATACGGCGCAGGCCTGGCCGTTCGCCCGCACCATTGACGAGAAGGTGCTGGCCCGGGTAGCGGCGGACGGCCAGACGCTCCGGCGCGTGCCAGGTGAGGTCCACCCGGACGCACGCGGGCCGGCGCAGCGGCTGGCGATGACGCTGGAGCACGGCGGCGGCATGGCCGTGCGGCTGACGGTCTGGCGGGGCGCGGTCGCCGGCTGGATGCGCCGGCCCTGGCTCGGGCAGGGCCTGGACTCCTTCCGGTACTTCCCGAATCTGCGCGATCAGAGGGAGGCCCGGCTGTACGCCGGACGGACGCTCCCTGCAATGTTCCACTATGACAGGGTGCACAACGAGTTGCTGGAGATGGCCGTCGCTGCAGGGATCCTTGGGCTGGCAGCGTACCTCTGGGTGCTCGCTGCGTTTCTGGTCCCGTCGCTGCGAGCGGCGGCCGGCGGGGATCTACTGGCCGCGGGCGCGGCTGCCGGTGCACTGTCATACCTGCTTGCGCTTCAAGTTCAGCCCGGGTTCCTGGGGTCGTCGTTCGTCTTCTGGTCGCTGCTCGGCTTCGGCGCTGCCCGTGCGCGGTCCAGCGCGCCGGTCATCCAGGCCGAGCCCTAGAACCGGGAACTCATGAGGCTGCGAATATGGCCCAGGGCCGGAACTCGCCGTAGCGCTGGAGAGCAAGGATTCACGCTGATGGAGATCCTCGTCGTGTTCGCGGTCATCGGCATTCTTCTCGGGTTCGCAATGGTGAGGTACGTCGGTGTGAGGCGCACCGCATTCGTGGCCGAGGCCGACGAGTCCCTCGGCGACCATCCTGGGTTTTCACAGGCCCGAAGACGCGGTCGGATGCTGGGACTGCGGCCTGGCGGCCGATGGAACGGCGACCGAGATCCAAATCCAGGCAACCGGCGATGCAACGCCGCTCAAGTGCCTTCCCGTGAACGGTGCGACGGTGACTCTCACCGTGAATGGGGACGGGTCGTCCGCGAGGAACGTGGCCTACCCGTGATTGCGCGGCTGTTCTACGGATCCTCTCGCCTGACACCCAGCCGGTCGAAGTCCTCGTCGTAGGAGTAGATGCGGCGGTCCCGCCGCCCGCCGTCCGGCGGCGACACCCTGGCGCACCTGTGCCCAACGCTCGGGTCGCTCCCGCGGCGCAACCGAGGCGAATCGCTCAAGGAACCCCGCCCGCACCGGGCGCAGGATCGCCTCGCCCCGCCGGACCTCGAACTCCACAACATCCGCCGCGTGGATGCCGAGGCGGTCGCTGCTCCCGGGTAATGACAGTTTGACAGAAAGAACGAAATACCCTATGATGAATTCATGACGCGAAAGAAGACTACCGTCTACATAGATGAGGGCCTGCTGCGCCTCACCAAGATAGCCGCGGTGCGCACCGGCAAGAAGGAGTACCAGGTCGTCGAGGAAGCCTTGCGGGGCCACCTCGGGATCGAGGCCGTCACCAGGGCATGGAAGGGCAGTGAACTGAGTGAAGACGAGGCGCTCGCCCTGGCCTACGACGAGCTCCACGCATCGAGGGAGTAGTGCGCCGGGCGGTTCTGGATCCCGGCGTACTGGTCGCCTCCCTCATCTCAGGAAAGGGCGCTCCAGCAGGACTGCTCCTGGCCTGGATGGAGGGGCAGTTCGACCTGATCGTCTCGCCGCGCCTTCTGCGGGAACTCGGCCGCGTTCTGGCAAGGCCGAAGTTCCGCAGGTACGTCAGCGAGGACGATGCGGCGGTCTACGTTGATCTCCTCCGCCGGATGGCCACCACCGCCGAAGACCCCCCTGACGCCCACGGGATTTCGCCGGACCCCGGCGACGACTACCTCGTGGCGCTGGCGCGGGTTACGGGCGCCGATTTCCTCGTCTCCGGCGATGCGCATCTCCTCGGTCAGGAGAGCCCACGGCCGCCTGTGCTCACACCGCGCGCCTTCCTGGATAGGATGAAGAGGGAGGCCCCGGGCCTCTGAGCTGGCTTGAGGCCCGGTCGGCCCCTGTATCACCTGGGAAGAGGTGGCGCACCAGCCGGACGGCGTCCGCGTATGACTGACCGGCGGCCCGTATCCCTGCTCGCCTCACACACGCCGCATCAGCCGCGCTGATTGCGGCGTGCAAGGAAAGCAACGCGGCAGTGTCCCACCGCTCAAGGGCCAGCAGTTCCTTTGCTGACCGCGGGTGCTGGGGGCCTGCCGCCTGTCCTTGGTTTCCGCTCACCCATCGGCTGTCACGCCCGCCAGGATGTCCGCGATCGGCTGGCCTGCCACGACCCGACCGTGCGCGAGAACGCTGGAGACCAGAGGATCTCTGCGTGCCGCCCGGGCGCGGAACTCATCCTGTCCGATGACAAGGAAGGACACCGCGCGGCCGTGCCGTTCGTGCAGGGCGCCGTGCCGGGCACGGACGGCTTCCTCGACCAGCGCGCAATCCCCGCCGGGGCCCACGATGACGGCCAGATCCACGTCGCTTGCCGGAGTATCCGTCTTGCGGGCTGCGCTGCCGTAGAGGATGACGGAGGCGGTGTCACGGCCGCCGAGGGCGGCGCAGACCTCCTGGCCCAGGGACTCGGCCCAGCCCTGCTCCGCGCGGAAGGCAGGCAGCAGGACGTCGCTGATGAGAAGGGGGTCCAGCCTCAGTCAGCAGGCCTCTCCGGCTGCGCAGGGCGCAGGATCGCCCGCCCTGCCGGACCTCGAACTCCACAACATCCGCCGCGTGGATGCCCAGGCGGTCGCGCACGGACTTTGGGATGGTGACCTGGCCCTTTGCGGTTACGACGGTTACGACGGAATAGGCCAAGGGAAGTGCAGCCCTGGGCTTGACAGTCTCCGCGGGGGCCGGCTCAGTCTTGACTGCCTTTCAGGCGGGCGACCGCGAACGTGAGGGCCCTCAGCCGGAGGCGGACACTCATGACCATCAGAGAGCATCTCCATCGGCTCGTAGACGAACTGCCCGAGAGCCGGGCGGGCGCAGCCGAAAAGCTGCTGCGAGCGCTGAAGGCTGGGGCGTCAATTGACCCTGTAGACCTGGCCCTGACGATCGCTCCCGAGGATGACGAGCCTGAAACGCCAGAAGAGGCTGCCGCCGTCCAAGAAGCCCGCGGGGAGAGTGAGACTATCCCCCACGGTGAAGTGCTTCGTCGGGCGGCTGCGAGGGTATGAGGTTGAATGGCGGCTTCGCGTTGGCGATTGGCGCGTTCGATTCTCCGTGTCCGGCGGCCAGATCGTGATCCTGCGCGTGCTGCCCCGCAGCGCGGCGTATCGGTAGTCATCTCGACCCACACCAGCTAGCCGCCCAGCAGCCAGAGGAACACCGCTGCCGGCGCCGGTCACGGTTCCTCTCGCCTGACATCCGTCCGGTCCATGACTTAGGCCTCGTGCAGCACCGCTCTGTGTGGGACGCGGATCGCGCGCATCTCGAGGATCTGAGAACTGAGCCTCTGGTTGACGGGCGCCGCTGGAACCGGCAGGGTGTTACTGGGTAACACCGAGGAGGGATCAGAACGGAGGAGGATCTCCAGCGGCTGCTTGACAAGGTCGCGACCGGATGGAGGCGGGGCGGTGCGTGATCCGAGTCCCGGAACGCCGGGTCCGTGACGCTCTTGCCGAGGTCCGAGCGGTTTCCTCACTCGTGAGGCCTTCGGCCAGGATCTCAGCTGATTTCCTCGTAACGGGAGACAAGACACCTGCGGCCCCTCGAGGCTTTCGAGGGTGTCCGGATCGTGACACCGCACTAGACTCCTTGACCACCTCGCAGGGGGCGGAGGAGGCAGCGGTCTATAGCAGGCATGGGGTTGGTTGGGCGGGCTCCCGACCAGCGCCACGTGGTACAATCGGGCACAGGGGAGCAGTCCGATAGTCCCTGTGCGTATGGTAGCAGGAGGTCTTTGCCGTGCAGACCATGCGAGAGAGCCTGAAGTCGTTGATCGACAACCTGAGCGAGAAGGAAATCATCGGCCTGTGGCGGATCGCCGCAAGCATGCGCCGGCCCGATGATCTCACTCCCGAGGAAGCGACTCTTGCCGACAAGGCCCTGAGTGAGATCGCCGCCGGTGAGTTCGCCGACTGGGAGGACGTCAAGCGTGCCATTTAGGCTCAGGCTGTCGCGCCAAGCGCGGCGGTACCTGGAACGAGCCGACGCTGAAACACGGCGTCGGCTCGTTGACGCCCTGGACGAGATCAGGTAGACGTCGCCCTCATCAGCCCACGGGGCGACGTCTACTGACCGCCTGCAAAGCCCGCGACGCGCCACCGCGTCCAAAGGCACCGCTCGGGACCGTCCCCCGGGCGTGACCGGGGCAGGTCCCGCTCATGAGGATTCCAGGGCTGGGTGGCGGACCGGATGCCCGTGCTGGGCGGCGTTCCGGATGATCCGTTCGTCCAGCGTATAGAGCGGGCAGCCTTCCTCAAGCGCCAGCGCCAGGTACGCCGCGTCGTGGGTGCGCGATACCCCCAGCGCCCGGGCCGGGTGCAGGGACCTGATGTGGAGGTCGCGCGGGGTGCGCAGCGTGACCCGCAGGCGCAGCGCCTCGATTAGGGCCACTTCGGCATGCTCGGGCGAGATGTGCCCGCCTGCTTCAGGCCGTCGGATGGCGGTTGCAACCTCGAACGGCAGCAGGTGGGGGGCAACGACTTCGGTGAGTCCCCGCATCCAAGCGCGAACTTCGGCGTGGTAGGACTGTCCCGGGAGCACGGCCCGCACCACCACAGAAGCGTCCAGGACGGCCCTCACTGCGGGTCCCCAGGGCCGCCCGCTGCGGCATCCGCGGCCCGCTCATCCCGCGCTGTCTCGATGGCCTCAACGATGGACCGGGCCCCAACCGACGTGCCGGCGGCCGCCAGGCGGGCCACGGTTGGGCCGGTGGCCTCGATCCAGGCGCGGGGAGCCAGCGTGCCCTCATGGGCCCTGGTGTCCTCCAGAAACCGCCTCACTGCCTCGCGGACAATCGCACTGACCCCCGGGGGCACGGAGAAAGCCTGCCGGTACTCATCGAGCTCTCGCTGGAGTCCCCCACCAAGGTATATCGTCGTTTCTGGACGGCTCTTTCGCACTTGAGCATCACCGCAGTCACTATATCATATACGTGGACTACATGGAATAGATGGGCAAGATTGGTCGGTATCCGGAGGAAAGAGACCCGGCACACTTGACCAGATCGGTAATACCCCATACTATTTCCCTGGTGATATGCCATGGGTAATGCAGATAGGCAGACCGCCTACCCAGCCAGGCTCACTCAGAAGTCGCAGGTCGGCGTCCCGGCCGCGGTGCGCGAGCAGCTGGCGCTCAAGCCCGGAGACCGGGGCGTGTGGATCCTGCGTGAGGACGAGGCCGTCTTGGTCAGCACCCGCCGCTACGCCGAGATGACGGCGGGTATCCTCGCAGGCACCTACGGCCGCAGCCCGGAAGAGATCCGCGGCTACCTCGATCGGGAACGCGAAGGGTGGCCGTAGGGGGTGAGGGCCGACACGGAGCGTTTCCTGGACGCGCTTCGGCCTCACACCGTGGTTGCGGTGGACTCCGACATCCTCATCTACCACCTGGAGGGTCTGGCATCATACGTGGATCTCACGATGGCGCTCTTGACCCGCCTGGCCGAGGAGGAGTTCCGCCTGGTCGTCTCAACGGTGTCGGTCGGTGAGATTCTGGCCGGTCCGCGCCTGGCACGGGACGAGGCGAAGGCGGCGCGGGCAGCGGCGTTCCTCCGCGGGCTACCCAATGCGACCCTGGCCGATGTCACAGTGCCGATCGCCGAACGGGCGGCCCGGCTCCGGGCGCTCGGCCTGCGCATGCCGGACGCGCTGGTCCTGGGCACGGTCATGGTGCACGGCGCAGGCGCGCTCGTCACAAACGGCCCTGTCTTCCGGAGGCCGATCCCCGATACTCCAGAGGTTATCCTGCTGGATGACTACGTGTAGGCCGATTGACACCGAAGTGTCTTTGTGACAATCTGTCGCTAAAGGACGAGTTTCATGGGGGGCAGATATGCCGCGGATCGCGGACTCGGCCTCGAAGCGGCCCAGGATCAGCATTGATGTCACACCCGAAGTCCGCAGGCGTCTCCGGGTGGTGGCGGCGCAGCGCGACCTTACGATACGCGAGTACGTGCTGGCGGCCATCGAGGAGCGGCTCCGTGAAGACCTGAGCGATGACGTGAGGGCCACGCTCGGTATGACCGCCGCGGCCGATCCGGTGCTGGCGGATCTGTGGGACAACCCGCAGGACACGGCCTATGATCGTCTGTGATCGGGGTGACGTCGTTCTAGTAGGGTTCGTGTTCGCCGATGAGGCGGGGAGGAAACTGCGCCCCGCCGTCGTGGTCAGCGCGCGCGCCTATCACCAGGCCCGGCGCGACCTCATCGTAGCCGCCATCACCAGCAACGTGCACCGCCGGCTTCCCGGCGATCACCTGATCGCAGGGTGGAAGGAAGCCGGGCTGCTCTTTCCGTCCGTAGCGACGGGGATCGTCCGCACCATCAAGGGGGACATGGTGCACCGGAAGCTGGGTTCCATGCCGAAGGCGGACATGGAAGCGATCGGCCGCGATCTGCGGTGGTCGCTCGATCTCGAGCAGTGATGACGCATTCAGGGATCGCGAAGTACGAGACCGCGCTGGCAGCCGCGGTCGTCATCCTGGCCGCCGGGTTGCGGCTGTGGGGGCTGACCGCGAAATCGCTATGGTTCGACGAGACCATCAGCGTCTTCCTGGCCGCTCAACCGCTGGAGCGCCTGCTGGCTCAGGTGGCCACCAATGATGTGCACCCTCCGCTGCACTACCTGCTGCTGCACTTCTGGATGGCGCTCTTCGGCAGCGGCGAGGCCGCGGTGCGGTCGCTCTCTGTTCTGATCAGCGTGCCGGTGGCCGCCGTGACATGGACCTTTGGCCGGCGCCTGGTTGGGGCGGGCCCGGCGCTGTTCGCCGCGCTGCTGGTGGCCGCCTCACCGTCGCAGGTGGCAGCCGGACAGGAGGCCCGCATGTACGGGCTGCTCACGCTGACCGCCCTGCTCTCGTGGTGGGCGCTGTGGGCCGCGGCAGCCGCCGGCAACATCCACGGGGATCGAGGCGTCATCGGGAGCCGCAAGGCGTGGGCCACCTATACGGTCGTTACCGCGGCGATGCTGTATTCCCACTACTTCGGCCTCTTCGTCGTGACCTCGCAGGTGGTCTACCTGGTCTGGCTGCGTCCGGCGTCGGCGGGCGCATGGCGGCGCCGGATTCTTGGCGTACTCACGGCGGTGCTCCTGTTCCTGCCGTGGCTGCCGGCGCTGGGCCTGCAGCTCTCAGGCGGCCGGGCGTGGCCCGAGCACCGGCAGCCGCTATCCTGGAACCTCCCTGTGGACACTCTTGCCGCGATGACCGTGGGCCGGCCGGTAATCGGGCCGGTCACCGGGCCCGTGGGTCCGGGCGGTGTGAAGGTTGCGCCGCTGGATGGCGACCGGGAGCCGGTTCGGGTGACCGGAGCGCTGGCCTTCCTGGGCTTCGCCATGGCTTTGGCACTGGCCGCACTTGGCGCCGTGTACCGAAGGATTCCGTGGGATGCCCGGGTGCTGCTCCTCTGCGCCGGCCTGCTGCCGCTGGCCATGGCGCTGGGCGCCTCGCTTGTGCGCAATATCTACGCGCCGCACTACCTGCTTTTCATTGTGCCTCCGGTGGCGCTGCTGGTGGCCGCAGGGGCCGCGGCATTGGCGGCCGGCCCGAAGCGGCTGCTGCGGGCCGCGGGCCTGCTGCTGCCGGTGCTCGTGCTCGTACCGAACGCCGCAGGCACGCTGGCATTCTACTGCCAGCCCCGCCTCGATGTCTTCGACTGGCGCCTGGTCTCGCGCACGCTCGCCGCGCAGGCGCGCCCCGATGACGCGATCGCATTTTTGCCTGGGTTCTCGCGGATACCGGTGAACTACTACTTCCGAGGTCCGCAGCCGCGCGTCGTGTTGACGCCGCGGGGCGAGAGGGACGTCGAGGGGCCGGGTGGCGCGCGCCTGCGGCAGGTCGCCGACGCTCTGGCGCAGCACCAGCGCGTGTGGATCCTGACCGTGCCGCCGGTGCCGCCGTCGGTCGGGGTGCTGGTCGGCGCGCTGGGCGAGCGGGGCTTCGCGGTAACCCGTCAGGAGGCCATCAACATGGCGCGGCTGATCCTGCTGGAGCGAGGCGCGGCCCGATGAGGTCAGGCGGGACGGACTCCCGTGTTCCGTCCGGCCACGGCATGGTGATGGTGTATGATTAGGTGTATCGGGAGGTGTATGCCGTGCCGCGCATGATGGTGACGATTGACGACGCGCTGCTTGCCGAGGCGCGGCGGCTGACGGGTGCCCGCACGAAGCGGGAGACCATTGAGATCGCGCTTCGAGAAGCCGTCCGGCGACGCAAGCTCGCGGAGCTCGCCGCGATGGCGGGCCGGGTTGACATCCGGCTCACGCGACGGCGGCTCGATGCAATGCGCACCGAGCGGTGAAGCACGATCCCGTGTCGTCGGTTGCGCAGCCGGTAGAGGGTCGGAGATGAGCTTCCTGATAGACACCTCGGCCTGGATTGAATTCTTCAAGCCGCGCGGTCACCCACAGGTCAAACGCCGCGTGGCTGCGGCGTTGGCCGAGGGCCTTGTTGTGACGGCGTCGCCTGTCGTGGTGGAACTGCTGGCCGGGTTGGATGAGCGCCTTCCGGCCCATGCTGCGGCAGTCGAACGGATCCGGGCAATGGAGTTGCTCGATGCCTCGTGGGAGGCGTGCGCCGCCGCCGCGGGCGTCGCCCGTGCCCTGAACCGTCGAGGTCAGCGGGTGCCCACGGTGGATCTCATGATCGCGGGGATCGTCCGCGCCCGGGATTGCGAGATCTGGCATGCGGGAGACCGGCACTTCGCCTTGATCGAGCGGGCAGGCGGTCCAAGGCAGCGTGACGTCTCTGACTAGCTCTCTGCCTCGCCGCGCGCGTACAGCGCCTTCTCACGGCCTGGCCACTGGGGTCATCTGGCCCTCTCCCGACTTCTCCGTCTGAGCGCCTCCAGACGTGCCGAGGCATGTTCACGCATGTTCCTGTAGGGAATCTGCTCCACCCACTCAGCGGCGCGGCGAAAGCTGAACTTCTCGCCGAAGTCGATCTCCGGAAAGTGCGCGAAGCGCCTCCCCCTCCTGCTCGATAGGTACAGGGAATCCACCAGCGCTTTCTCGGGGCTGGCAATGAGGAACTCCTGCCGGCCCCGGTACCAGTCGAAGCCGGCGAAGAAGCGCGGATGGATGCGATGGAAGGAGTAGGATCCCGCCGGCGTCCTTCTGATCCTAGGGTGCCCGGTCGTGGCGACATAGACGATTTGCGGGATCTGCTCGATGAGCCCGTGAAGATTCAGGGCAGAGAAGAAGGAGACATACGCCTGGTGACCCCCGGCCAGGTAGGGTACCAACGCTAGAGGCGTGAACCGCGGATCGGTCGGGACGCACCAGATGCCCCGCGCCGGACTTACGAGCAGGCCCTGTCGTTCCATCCGCCTCAGCGCCTGGCTCGTGGCCGAGACCGAGCCGCCGCGAACCGCCGCGATCTCCCGGGTCGTGAACACCGGTCGGCCGATGGCCTGGATGGCCTGTGGGACGGAGATCCTACCGATCATCCTGAGCCCTCTGCTCAAGAAGGGCGACAGCACGAAGCCGGATCTCGTCCCAGACCTGACTCGAATCATGCGCGGCTCGATCCTCGGGCCCGAGGAAGGCCACGACGGTGTCCCGGTACTGCTCGTAGCCCACCGCGAAGACCCTCTCGCGGGCGACTTGGGCCACTGATAGTGGGATTCCATCCGCGAGATTGACGTTCGCGATTTCCGGGTGCGTGCTGAGCATGTAGAGGTCGAAGATGTCCCTCCCTTGCACCTGATGCCTGGAAGCCAGGGCTCGAATCTTCTGGCGGACCGCGGCAAGCGCCGTGTAGTGAGGCACGATCAGGGGAGTCATGCGGTAGGCGGCAAGCACTGAGGCCGAGACGGCTTCCGATCGGAGCGGCGAGTCCAACCCGCGTCTCGAGAACTCGACTTTGGTAGACAGGTCTTCCCCTGCGGTCGTGATGAGGTGCACCTTGAATCGCTGCACGGTTTCGGTTTGCTTGGCGCGCGAGATGGCTGGAGGCTCGACGCGCTCGATCCCGAAGGTCCGCAGGGTATAGGCCAGTGCGGAGGAGGTGAGGATCGCCATGACCTTGTCGCGCAGCACGTGCACCTCGAGGCCGGCCGCATCGAGGTCCATGTCTTCGGAGTATCGGATGCTGCCGAAGAAGAAGCGGAGATTACCCCCACCTTTCAAGACAAACATCGTCAGAGGCACCGAGCGGGCGAACGCCCGCAGGAACGCCAGGTGAAAGATCTCCCGTTTCTGGAGAGGGTCGAAGGTCACATTATGCATTCTAACGCGTATTTTCATAAATTCAAGTACATAATAAAACCTCCGAGACAGAGACAAGGTTCAAAGGCGGCAGGCGCCAGGGCCCCGCGTGCGGCGCAGGAATCGGTTCCGGAGAGACGAAGCCGGCAGGAGTGGCCGTCTGGATCGTGCTCCCCGCGTACAACGAAGCCGCCGGGCTGCCGCCGCTGCTGGAAGCAATCGAGGCCCTCGGCAGGCGGCTTGCGGACATGGCGGCCGTGCGTGTCGTCGTGGTGGACGACGGCAGCACCGATGGGACCGGCGATGCCGCGCAGAGCTTCTCCGGCCGCATTCCCCTGACCGTGCTGGTTCACCCCGAGAACCGTGGCCTGGCCGCCGCGATCCGCACCGGCCTGGAGTACGCCTGGCGCGAGGCCGCTCAGTCAGGGCCGCAGGGCATCATCATCACAATGGACGCCGACAACACCCACTCGCCCGACCAGATTCCGGCGATGCTCGATGCGATGCGCGGCGGGGCCGACGTGGTCATCGCGTCGCGCTTCCAGCAGGGTGCGTTCCAGGCCGGGGTGCCTCCACACCGGGCGCTGCTCAGCGTCGGGGTGGGCTGGCTGCTGCGTCTGCGCTTCGGGCTGCCCGGGGTCCGCGACTACTCGTGCGGGTACCGCGCCTACCGCGCCGGTCTGCTGGGGCAGGCGCTGGCGGCCTACGGGCCGCGCCTGATCGAGTCGGCCGGGTTCGTGGTGATGACCGAGCTGCTGGTCAAGCTCGCGGCCTTCCGGCCGCGCATCGTTGAGGTGCCGCTCGACCTGCGGTACGACCGCAAGGCCGGCCGCAGCAAGATGCCCGCGGTCAGGACCATACTCGGCTACCTGCGGCTCATCGCCACACGATCGCCCCGGGTTCCTGGGTCTCCTCCGGCTTCCGGGCCTCCCCCGGTCTCCGGATCTCCCCCGGAGGGGACGCGCTGAACGAGCTCCGCGGCCTCCTGCGGCACAGCCTGGCCCAGAACGCGCTAGTGCTGTACTGGGCCCACCTGGCCAACTACCTGCTGCCGCTTATCACCGTTCCGTACCTTGCCCGCGTGCTGGGCCCGGCCGGCTGGGGCCGCCTCGCGATGGCCCTGGCCCTGGGCATCTACATCACGCATGTGGTGGAGTACGGCTTCCACCTGTCGGCCACGCGCGAGGTCGCCCGCTCCAGGAGCGACCGTGCCCGGCTGGCGGATCTCGCAGCAGGGGTGCTGGGCGCGCGGGCGCTGCTGGGGGTGCTCATCCTCCCGATCCCGCTTGTCTTGCAGGCGCGGCTGCCCGTCCTGGGAGAGCATCCCGCGCTGCTCTGGGGCGCGTATCTCTGGGGGGTTGCTCAGGGTTCCTCGTTCGGATGGTACCTGATGGGGATGGAACGGATGCGGCAGGCCGCGCTGCTCGACACCGGGACAAGAGTCCTGGCAACCGCGGGCATCTTCGTTCTGGTGCGCGCGCCCAAGGACGCGGCCCTGGTGCTGTTGCTGCAGGCGGCCGCGGGCTTCCTGGCCCTCGGGGGCGGATGGATTATGGTCCGCCGCGAGGCGCCGATCCGGTGGCCCGGCTGGCGGGCAACCCGGGACGCGCTGCGCATGGGCTGGAGCATGTTCGTCTTCCGCGCATCGGCAGGCCTCTACACAGCCGGCAACGCCTTCATCCTGGGCCTGTTCGCGCCGCCCCAGGTTGTGGGCTACTACGCGGGCGCGGAGAAGATCGGGAGGGCGATCGTCGGGCTGCTGGGTCCGGCAGGCCAGGCGCTCTACCCGCGCGTCAGCCGCCTGGCCAGCCATGCCCGCACCGAGGCGCTCCGTATGGTCCGGCTGGGCCTGGCAGCGATGGCACTGGGTGGAGTATTGCTGGGGATTGCGACCTTCCTGGGGGCGCCGGTGTTGGTGCGCCTGCTCCTGGGCCCCGGATTTGAGCCCGCGGTCGCGGTACTGCGCGTGCTGGCGCTGGTCCCGCCCCTGGCCGCGGCCAGCAACGTTCTGGGCATCCAGTGGATGCTGCCGCTCGGGCTGGACCGGCCCTTCACCCGAATCGTCATCTGGGCAGGGTTGCTCAACCTGGGGCTGGCGGTCTGGCTGGCGCCTTCGCTTGGGGAGAGGGGAATGGCCTGGGCCGTGGTGGCGGCCGAGGCGTTTGCCGCGGCGGGGATGTGGTTGTATCTTCGGATCAGGCACCTGGATCCGCTCCAGGGATGAGGACTCTTCTGGTACCCACCTGATGTCCAACGGGTTGCCGTATTGCCATATCCCCGGCAGTATGGGTAAGTGAGCAACGATCCTGGTGCTCCCGGGAGAAATCCATGCGCAAGAGGCAGAGCCGTCCGATGCGAGAAATCGTGGTCGAGGCGCTAAAGATGTGGATGGCCGACCAGGGGATCAGTCTCGTCGAAGATCAACTAGAGACCCAGGCCGCCGCCGCCCCTGCTGAGGGCGTGTTCGCGCAGGACGCGGATGCACAAGTCGAGCACCTGCGGCCTGCGCTTGTCATCAGCACGCGCGAGTACCACGCCGGATGCGCCGACTGCATCGTGGCCATGATAACGAGCCGCATCGAGGCACCTCGAAGGCCTGGAGACCATCTGGTGCAGGGATGGGAGGCGTCGGGGCTGCTTCATCCGTCGGTAGTACGGGCCAAGACCACGACGATCTCCCGGCAAGTCATCCGCCGCAGGCTCGGACGTCTGCCGACGGGCGACCTAGACGAGTTCGCCCGAGGGCTGGCCGCGGCCATCGGGGTCGCGCGTCGCGATGAGGCGTGATGGGCGGATGGCTAATTCATGAACCGCACGCGTGGTATACTCATTGTATAGCCCGTTGAAGGAGGACCCAATGAAGACGCGGGTTCAGCGATGGGGCAACAGCCTTGCGGTGCGCATCCCCAAGACGTTTGCGGTTGAAGTTGGCTTGGAGGATGACTCTCCCGTTGTGCTCCGGCTGCATCGGGGGAAGCTCATAGTTGAGCCGGCTTTCGCAACTCCGGTCATCTTGGATGAACTCCTGCGCGGCGTCCGGAAGACCAACCTGCATCGCGAAGTGGATACCGGCCCTTCGCAAGGGAACGAGGCCTGGTAGGCCATGGCCAGGGTACCGGATCGAGGAGACGTGGTCTGGGTCTCCATGAATCCGAAGACGGGGCGTGAGCAGGCGGGGCGGCGGCTGGCGCTGGTGATGTCACCGGGCGTGTACAATGGCAAGGTTGGCCTGGCCATCCTGTGCCCCATCACCAGCCAAGTGAAGGGGTACCCGTTCGAGGTGCAGATCCCTAAGGGGCTTCCAATCCAAGGTGTGATCCTCTCCGACCAGGCGAAGAGCCTGGACTGGAAGGCCCGGGAAGCGATGTGGATCTGTACGCTTCCGGGTGAGACTGTGCAGGAAGCATTGCTCAAGCTTGCGGCCCTGCTGTCACAATGATGACCCCCCAACCCCCAGACCTGTCGGTTGTCATTCCCACCCGCAACGAGAGGGAGAACATCCCACGCCTGCTGGACGCGCTGCGGGCTGCGCTGGGATCCCTTGACCATGAACTGGTCTTCGTGGACGACAGCACCGACGGGACGGACACGGTGCTGGCCGAGGTAGCGCGGTTGGACCCCAGGATCACGGTGCACCACCGCGAGCAGGGAGACGGCCTGGCCGGTGCGGTTGTGGCCGGGCTTCGCTTCGGCCGCGGCGAGGTGATCGGGGTGCTGGACGCCGATCTGCAGCACCCACCCGAGGTGCTGGCGGCCCTGATGCGACGCCTGGAGGAGGAGCGCGCCGACCTGGCCGTGGCCTCGCGCTACCTGCCCGGCGCGGGCAGGCCTGGGCTGTCGCCGTGGCGGCGGCTGGTTTCGCAGGTCACCCGGCTACTCGCCTGGGCGCTGCTCGGGGCAGCACGACGCAGCACCGACCCGCTCTCGGGCTGCTTCGTGGTGCGCCGGGGCGTGGTGGAGGGAGTGGCGCTCCGGCCGGTGGGGTTCAAGATCCTGCTGGAGATCCTGGCGCGCGGCCGGTACCGGCGCGTGGCCGAGGTGCCCTACATCTTCGAGGCGCGCTGCGCAGGACAGACCAAGGCGACGCTCCGGCAGGGGCTCGACCTGTTTCGCCACATCGCGGTTCTCGTCACGGCCAGCCCGGCGGATTCGAGGCTGTGGAAGTTCCTGCTCGTGGGCGCCAGCGGCGTGGTGGTCAACATGGTCGTGTTCTGGCTGCTCACGCATCCGGTAGGCGTTCACTTCATGCGGGCGGGCATTGTGGCCGGTTTGGTCTCGACGTTCACCAACTTCCTCCTGAACAATGTCTACACCTGGGCCGACCGCAAGGAAGGGAGCCTGTCCTCCTTCTTGCAGCGGATGGGCAAGTACTATATGGCCACCTGGCTGGGCTACCTGGTCTACCTGGGATTCCTCTGGGGGCTGACACGCGTCGGGCTGATACCTATGGTCGCTAACCTCATCGCCATCGGCCTCGGCGGGTTGCTGAACTTCGTGGTGCACAATCTGTGGACCTGGCGCCAGCGGTGAGGTGCGCGTTGACACACGACGGAGCGTCTCCCGATGCTCGCTGACCAGATCGCCCGGCTGCGCGAGAGCATCGGCCGCGTCATCCTGGGCAAGGACGCGGTCATTGACCTGGTGCTGGTGGTCCTGCTCTCCCGCGGGCACGTGCTGCTGCGCGACGTGCCCGGCGTGGGCAAGACGATGCTGGCCCGGGCCCTGGCCCGCTCGATCGGCGGGGAGTTCACGCGCATCCAGTGCACTCCCGACCTGCTGCCCTCGGACGTGCTCGGCACTTCGATCATTGATCCCCGCACATTTGAGACCCGGTTCGTGCCCGGCCCGATCTTCGCAAACGTGGTCCTGGTGGATGAGCTGAACCGCGCCACGCCGCGCACGCAGTCGTCATTCCTGGAGCCGATGGATGAGGGGCAGGTCACGGCCGACGGCCAGGCGCGGCGGCTGCCGCACCCTTTCTTCCTGATCGCAACGCTCAATCCGACCGAGCATCATGGAACCTACCCTCTGCCGGAGGGCCAGCTCGACCGCTTCGCCATGGCCACGTCGCTGGGATACCCTCCGCTGGAGGCCGAGCGCGCGATGCTGGCCGGCCATGCCGGGCATCACCCAATAGAGGCGGTCACGCCGGTGCTGGTGCCTTCCGAGGTGCTGGCCCTGCAGGAGTCCGCTGCGGCGATCCTGGTCAGCCCTGCGGTGCGCGAGTACGTGCTGGCGGTCACCGGCGCAACCCGAGACCACCCTTCGGTTGCGCTCGGATGCAGCCCTCGCGGCGGCCTGGCCCTGGTGCGCGCCGCGCAGGCGCGGGCCGCGCTGGTCGGTCGGGCGTTCGTTACCCCCGACGATGTGAAGGCGTTGGCGGTCCCGATAATGGCCCACCGGATGGTCCTTCGGTCGCTGGCCGGCCCGGCGTCCTCGGCTGACGCGGTGATCGCGGAGATCCTGGCTCAGACCCAGGTGCCGGTCTTCGAGGCGCCCCGTGCCAACGCGTGAGGGCACCTCCGCGCTGCTGCTTGCGGGCGCGGTCTTTCTGCTCGCGACCAACCTGGCCTCCGGGCTGCTCTTCGTTCTCGACGCGCTGCTGGTCTCGCTGCTCTTCGTAGGCGCGGCCACGGCGCACGTGCCGCTGCGCCGGCTGCGCGTGGAGCAGCAGGCGCCGGCCCGAGGGGTGGAGGGCGTTCCCCTGCCGGTTGAGATCACGCTGGAATCCCCCCGGGGGGGCCGGTTCTTCGTTGTTGAGTGTGGATGGTCGGGCGCCCGGGCGCGGGCTCTGGTGCCGCACGCGGTCCCCGGCGTCCGGGCCACGATCAGCCTGACCGTTGTGCCGCCCGTCCGCGGCCGGTTTGCGCTCGAGCCGGTGACGGTGGCGTCCCGGGGGCCGCTGGGCCTGTTCGCGGCGAGCCGCAAGTTCCCGGCAAACGGAGGGGTCACGATCTGGCCGCGGACCCGACCGGTGCCCTCAGGGGTGATGGCACACCTGATCCCGGTGCTGGAAGGCGGGTCCTCGGGCGCTCGTACGCGGCAGGCCGAGGACCTCTACGGCGTACGGGACTACAGGTGGGGTGACAATCCTGCCCACATCCACTGGAGATCCTCGGCACGGCGCGGGGCCCTGGTTGTGCGTGAGTTCGAGCGGCCGGTCACGCCTGGCGCCGCGATCGTCGTTGACCTCGATAGCCGGCAGAGTCCTGAGCAACTGGATGCCGTCGTGCGCGCCGCGGCTTCGCTGTTCCAGGCGGCGCTCGACCGCGAAGCGGACGTTGTGCTGACCGGATGGGAGGAGGGGGTAGTCCAGCACCGCGGCCGCGAGCCGGCCATGGACTGGCTGGCCGGCGTGACTCCCTGCTCGCCGCCGGTAGCAGAAGTGCTCCCGAAACTGGCCGCGTCCGGCCGCCACCTGATAGTGGTGGCAGCGAACACCGGGAGCGAGGCGTGGCTCGGCGAATCGTGGCCCGGCGGATCGCGGCCTGCCGGCGGATCGTGGCCCGAGGGCGTGACGCCGGTACTCCCCGCGGTCCGGGTGGCCGGCGCCTCTGCCGGAGTCGGAACCGCATCAGGCCTCGTCTACATGGAGGATGGGACGGTGCAGGCGTGGTAGGTTGGCGCCGCCTCGTGGCCACCGGTGCGCCGGAGCACTCGGTGCCGCTCCGGTTGTGGACCCTGGCCTCGGTGGTCGTCAGCATCATGGCGGTGACCGCCCACGACGACTTCCTGGAGCACCGTCTGATAGTCCCGACCCTGGTCGCCGCCGGGTTCATGTTCTCCTACTGGCGCCGCGGGAAGCGCAACTGGTGGGTCAAGCTGATTCTGGCCGCGCTGTGCCTGCAGGTGGGCTGGCAGTTCCTGCGCGACGTCTATTCCAACCCCTTCCACACGAGCGTGCCGCTCACCGTGCTTCTGCTCTGGCTGCAGACGCTACACTCGTTCGATGTGCCGGCGAGGCGCGATCTGCTGTTCAGCCTGCTCTCGTCGGTGATCCTGATGGCGGTGGCCGCGGCGTTCGGCCGGGACATGACCTACCTGCTCTACCTTGTGCCGTATGCCCTGGCTGCGGTCCATGTGCTGGTGCACAACTCCTGGCAGGCCGCTGTGGAGGCCGCTGTACCCCCGGGCAGAGCCCCCGGCATCGCTACCGGGGCCGCGGCGGGCTGGCCGACGCGCGGGATTTCGGGTCCGGCTGCCGGTCCGCGACTCCAGGGCATGATGCCGGCGGCGAACCACCTTCTGATCATGGTGCTGCTGGTGGCCGGTGTGGTCTTCACGCTCACCCCGCGCTACGAAGGCGTACGTCTGGTCACGCTGCCGTTCTCGCCCCAGCGCCTGCTGCTGGATTTCTTCGCCGGCCGGATCTTCAACCCGGCCTACCCGGGCGGGGGCGATGACGGCGCGTCGCAGAGCCTGTGGAACCCGCGCGGGTACTTTGGCTTCGGCACAACGGTGGACCTGCGCATGCGCGGCCGGCTTGACGAGACCGTGGTCATGCGCGTGCGGTCCACCCATCAGTTCAACTGGCGGGCGCTGGTATTCGACACGTACACCGGCTCCGGTTGGAAGATCAGCGACAACCGTGTATATGAGGCCGAGGGCAGGTTCCCGCCGATCAGCCTGGCCCACAGGCAGGATGAGATCCTTCGCTACGGCGTGCGGCCAATCCGGGTCACACAGTCGTTCTTCATTGAGGCGGAGCAGCCCAACGTGGTCTTCGCCGCGCCGGTGGCGGAGAGCCTCTACCTGTCCACTGCCCGGGTCTACCTCGACCGGTACGGCGCGATCAGGTTGTCGTCCACGCTCCCGCCCGGCACGGTGTACTCAGTGGTATCGCGCGCGCTGATCCCAGACCCCGGGCGTCTGCGCGGTGCCCAGGGCGAGATACCCGCGGACCTACGGGCGCGCTACCTGGCACTGCCGCAGATCCCGGGACGGGTGCGCGACCTGGCTCTGCGGCTCGTTGCCGATCAGCCCACGGCCTACGACCGGGTCGCCTCCGTGAACCGCCACCTGTGGGCCGAGTACCGGTACGATCTGACCATCCCCCCACAGCGGCGACCCGGCGACGCGGTGGACTACTTCCTGTTCGAGGAGCGGCGGGGCTACTGCGAGCAGTTTGCGAGCGCGATGGTCGTGCTGCTGCGGGCAGCGGAGATCCCGGCCCGGCTGGTAACCGGATACGCGCCAGGGACGCTCAACCCGCTTACCGGGCTGTACGAGGTCCGCAACAGCGATGCCCATGCCTGGGTGGAGGTGTTCTTCCCCGGGGTGGGATGGGTGGAGTTCGAGCCGACGCCGGGGTTCCCGGATACGGCCACCCTGGGTGCGCCGGCGCTGCGGCGCTGGGTCTGGCAGGATGTGGCCGAGTTGCTGCGCGCGCGGCTCCAGGCGCTGGCTGCCCGTTCGCCGGCCGCGGCGCGCGTGCTGGAGGCGGCATCCGTCCTGGCGCAGGGCGCGCTGTGGGCCGGGATCGCGCTGGCAGGGGTGCTGGCGGTGGCAGGAACGCGGCTGATTGTGGGATCGAGGCAGGCCTCCGAGATGCCCGGCGGGGGCCTCGGCGAGATCTACCGCCGGATGTGCGCGATGCTCGCCCGACGGGGATGGCGCCGCGCGCCCTCGGAGACCGTGGAAGAGTTCCGGCAGCGGGTTGAGGCCTCGGGTCCGATGCCTGAGGTCGCCCGGCTCTCGGCCCTGGTCGAGGCGTCCGTCTACGGCCAGGAGGAGCCGGGCGCAGAGGTGCTGGCAGAAGCCCGGCGCCACCTGGACGCGCTCGGCGCCCGCCTGAGGAAGGGGCATGGCCCTTCCCGCTGAGATCCCCGGGCCAGCTCCTGCCGGCGCTCCGGCGTCCGGCACAGCCCCTGGTCCGGCGGAGTCCAGGCGCGCGGCCCTGTGGCTGTTGCTTGGGATTGTCCTTTTCGCGGCCCTTGTACGCCTGCCGCGCCTTGAGACGCCTGCGCACATGATCTTCGACGAGATCTACTATGCGAAGGCAGCGCAGCAGATCCTCTCCGGTGCTGAGGTCACCGAGGAGCGCACCCACCCGCCGCTGTCGAAGCTGATCATCGCCGGGGGAATCCGGCTGGCCGGAGATCGCGCAGTCGGCTGGCGTGTGGCCAGCGCGGTCGCCGGCACGCTCCTGGTGGCTGTGATCTACGCCCTCGCCGCCATACTGTTCAGGGACCGGTTCATCGCCGCCTTCAGCGCGCTGCTTGTCGCCACCGACGGCCTCATCTTTGTCGAGAGCCGGATCGCAAAGCCCGACATCTTCCTGACCCTGTTCCTGTTCGGCTCGTATGCCGCGTTCTGGCGGTATCTGCGGGGCCGCCTGGACCGTCCGGAGGAGCCCTCAGGCGGTGAGGTACGCTGGCTCTATCTTGCCGGCGCGGCCGCGGGCTGCGCGATCGCCACCAAGTGGACCACGGTCGTGCCCCTCTCGACGATCCCGGTGACGCTGGCGCTGCTCCGCGGGTGGGGCAGGATCGCGCTGCCGCGCGGGGACATCCGCCACATCGCCGCCGCGTTCGTCCTTGTGCCGGTGGCGGTCTACCTGGTGACCTACATCCCGTACTTCATGCTGGGTCACAGCGTCCGCGAGTGGGTCGCGCATCAGGTCTCCATGTACGAGTTCCACGCGAGTCTCACCGAGCCCCATCCCTACCAGTCGAACTGGTGGTCCTGGCCGGTGCTGATCCGGCCGATCTGGTACGAGTACTACGAGGCCGCGCCGCAGATCCAGCGCGGTATCCTGGCCATCGGAAACCCGATCGTCTGGTGGGCGAGCCTTCCGGCGTTCTGCCTGGTCGCCTGGCGCGCCGTGCGCACCCGCGCGATGCCCGAGACCTTCCTGCTGGCCGGTTTTGCGATCTCTTATCTGCAGTACGCCTTCATCAGCCGGGCGCTGTTCCTCTATCACTTCATGCCGTCGCTGCCGTTCCTGATCATGGGCCTGGCCGCGGTGATGGCGCGCGTGCGTGCCAGGGTGGGAGGGGTCGTCGTGTGGCTGTTCGTCGCCCTGGCGGTTGGGTGGTTCGTGGCGTACTATCCCGTGCTGTCGGCTGTGCCGATGACCAACGAACGGATGATGCGATTGATGTGGTTCGGGTCGTGGATATAGGCTGAAAGCTCCGTGGGTCTGTCCGATGGTATGATTGGGCCGAGGTGGGAACCGTGAGCGTGCAACTCAAGCGGTGGGCGCGGAAGGAGTACGACCGGCTTGTAGCCCTCGGCGCGCTGGGCCCCGACGACCGGGTGCAGCTCATTGAGGGAGAGATCGTCGAAATGGCGCCCCAGGGACCCGGGCATGCGACGGCGGTGACGCTCCTGCTCGATGCTCTGCGGACCGCTTTCCCCGCGGGCTACGTGGTGCGCGCGCAGCTTCCCCTGGCGGTGGGCGTGTTCTCTGAGCCTGAACCCGATGTCGCGGTTGTTCCAGGAGATCCCAGGGAATACCGCGACCAGCATCCCACGACGGCGGTGCTGGTCGCCGAGGTTGCCGGGACGACGCTGGAGTTCGACCGGACGCGCAAGGCGCAGTTGTATGCCGATGCAGGAATCCCGGAGTACTGGGTGCTCAACCTTGTTGACCGAACGCTTGAGATCCTGCGGGATCCTGCACCGATCGGCGAGGGGCGCGGCGAATACCGCGCCACCCTGCGGCTGGGCGTCGCCGAGCAGGTTGCGCCGCTCGCGCGCCCAGATCACACGATCGCGGTTGCGGATCTCCTGCCCTAGTCCTTGACGCCGCGGTGTTCTTCGCTGATCGGCCCGCGGGCCGGAGTGAAGAGGACCCACAGCGCGACCAGAAAGGCCAGGACCGCGGCCACGCTGAGCGCGCGGGTACCGATGGGTGAGAATACCGTGGATTCCAGCCAGGCCGGCAGCGCGAAGGTCTGGACGTACGGGCGCGTGTACGCGAAGAGCAGGTTGAGCGCGAACACCACCGAGAGAGCCGCGTAGACCCCGAGCATCCGCCGGTCGGCCGCCGCGGCCGCCGCGAAGAACGGGATGGCCGGGAGCAGGTAGCGCTCGTGTATCCTGGTCGGGAGCACGAAGGTCGCCAGCAGCGCCACCGAGCAGGCCAGCACCGTCCCACGAAGCGTCGGGCGGCGCAGGGCTCCAACCGCAACAACCACCAGGGCGGCGGTCGCAGCGGTTGCTCCAAGCAGGTACAGCGGGATCCCCAGCCACTGTACACCGTCTCCGACCCAGAATCCCTGAGCCGCCCCCCAGAAGTTGAAGGCGACGACGCTGCTGTAGGGATAGACGCCGAGCGAGACTCGCAGGACGCCGATCAGACCGAGCGGGCTCAGGCCGAAGGGCAGGACGATGAGCACCAGAGCAGCCGCGGCTACGGCGGCCGCGCCCATCAGCAGATCCCAGCGGGGAGGGCCGTGGACCGGACGCGCGAGCATCCGCACCAGGTAGAGGCCGGCCGGGATCGCCACCGGAGCGGTCTGGGGCTTGATCAACGCCCCGATCGTGAGCAGTGCCGCCGGGAGCAGCGGCGACGCGGCGCCCAGCAGCGCGACGCCGGAGAGGGCTAACAGGGCTCCGACCGCGTCGGCCTGCCCCCAGTATGCGCTGTTGAAGACGATCCCCGGATTGAACAGGTACGAAGCCGAGAGGGTCAGGGCCCAGCCCGAACCCATCCTCCGCGTGAGGGCGAAGACAACCCAGGCCGCGGCGACATCGCATACTGCCGCGGGCAGCTTGAGGGCGAACACGAAGGCCTGGTCGCTGAGCCGGACGACCTGGTTTATCTCCCCGATTACCCAGAGCACGTAGAGGTATCCCGGGAGGTAGTCGGCGAACCCCGCGCCGTAGAACGCGGCAGGGCCCTTCTCGGCCAGGCCAACCGCCCATGCCCTGAACGTTCCGATGTCCACCGGGAAGCCGCCGTAGGGCATGATGAGGAAGCGAAGCAGCAGCGCAGCCGCCGCCAGGTTCCACCAGCGCCGGTAGTCCCGGTCGGCGTGCGTTACGGCGGCGGGGGCGGGGGGAGGATTGTCAGCGGTCATCGAAGAGTGATTCCACACAATGGGCTCTAATCCCCGCATCGCAAACCCATTGCCGATGAGGACACTCCTCCGGCACCCGGCGTTCTGGGCGGTGGCGATGGCGGTGCTGGCGTTCTCGGTCTACGCGCTCTCTTACGGCGGCCAGACGCCCTTCAATCATTACGTGCTGCTGGCGGACGCCTTTCTGAACGGCCGCCTCGACCTCGATCGCCCTCCGCGCTACCTCGAGATGACGCAATACGACGGCCGGTTCTATGTCATACCGCCGCCGGGCCCGGCGATTCTGCTGCTGCCGTATGTGGCCGTCTGGGGGCTGAGGGCAAGTCAGTCGCTGGCCAGTTGGTTGACGGGCGCGTTCGCCGCAGGGCTGATGGTGCTGCTGGCGTCCCGCCTGACCCCGAAGCCGCGCGACTATCTCTGGTTCGGAGCGATGGGCGCCTTCGGCACGATCATCTGGTTCCTGAGCGCCGTGGGCAGCACGTGGTACTTCGCGCACGTCGTGGCTGTGGCAGGACTGAGTTTGTCGCTGGTGGAGACGTTCGGTGCGCGGCGGCCGACAATCATCGGTGCCGGAATCGCGGTGGCCTACCTGTCGCACCTGCCGACCGTGCTCACGCTGCCGTTCTTCCTGGCAGCCACGCGTGCCGCCTGGTGGCCGGGCGGCCTCGGGGGCTGGCGGCGGGTTGACCTGAGCTACCTGATCCGACTGGCCGGTCCGATCGCGGCCGCGGTGCTGCTCAACAGCGCCTACAACTACCTGCGGTTCGGCACCGTCGCCGACGTGGCCAATGCCGTGCGACCTGGGATCCTCGACGAGCCGTGGTTCTCACGCGGGCTGTTCCACATCTCTTACATTCCCAGGCACCTGCACATCATGTTTCTCGACCGGCCGGTGCTCGTGCCGCACCCTCCGTTCGCGCTCGTGCCCTGGACCGGGCTCGCGATCTGGGTGACGACCCCCGCGTTCGTCTATGCCCTGCGCGCGCCACTGCGCGCGGAGGCACTGGCCGCCTGGGTCTCGATCCTTCTGGTGAGCATGGTTGTGATGTCGTTTGGGGCAACCGGCACCACCCAGTTCGGCTACCGCCTGGCCACGGACTTCTACCCGTTGTTGTTCGTGCTGACCATCTGGGGCATGCGCGGACGGCCGTCGTTGCTGGCAAAGGCCCTGATGGTGGCCGGCGTTATTGTGAACGCTTGGGGGGTAGTCTTCTGGCGTCTTGGGTGGATCGTGCCTTGAGACGGTCCCTGCTCGAACCGGCGGTGGTCTTCGCGGTGGCGCTGGTGATCTACGTCATGGTGACGCCCCGTACGAACACGGCGTACCGCCACTACGTGTACATGGCATCGGCGTTCCTGCAGGGTCGTGTGGATCTCCGGGGACTGCCGGCCCACTACCACGACGTCATCCGCATCGGAGACCGGGTGTACGCGCCGTTTCCGCCGGTACCGGCCGTCCTGCTGATGCCCGTCGTGGCGCTGCAGGGAGAGGGTGCCGACCAGGGCCGGGTCGGGCAGGTCCTGGCGGGGGCGGCCGCGGCCGTGCTTGTGGCCGCGCTGCGCCGCATGGGTTTCCCACTGGCGGTGCGCCTGTTCTGCGCCGCCGCCCTCTCCTTCGGCAGCGTCCTGTGGCCGGCTGTGGCGATCGGCACCACTTGGTTCTTCGCCCAGGTGGTGGTGGTCCTGGCAATGGCGGTGTTGGTCTGGGAGATGGCCGGTGGGGCCAGGCCCGCGGTGGTGGGGGCGGTGCTGGCTGCGGCGTGGCTGACCCGCCTGAGCGTGCTGCCGGCTGTGCCGGCCGTGGCAGCGATCCTCTGGCTGCGCCACCGGACGCTGCGGGCGCTGGTGCCGTTCGCGCTGGCCAGTGCAGCGGGCATGGCGGTCTACCTGACCTACAACGCGCTGCGCTTTGGAGACCCCCTGCAGTCGGGATACGGATTGCTGTCAATGGCCTCGGCCAGCGCGGATGCCGTGGCCCGGTGGGGATTCTTCAACGTTCGCTACGTGCCCGAGCACCTTGCCGCCATGTTTCTGCGCCTGCCTGATCTGATTCCCGACCCGCCGTACCTACGGCCCTCGCCTCACGGGATGGCGCTCTGGATCACGAGCCCGGTGGTCGTCCGGTTGCTGTTCACCCGGGCAGACCGCAGGGCATGGCTCCCCTGGGCCGCCGTGATCCTCAGCATGCTGGTGCCGATGCTGTTCTTCTTCTCGGTGGGCTGGGTGCAGTACGGGTACCGGTATAGTCTGGACTGGTGGGTGCCGGTGCTGGTGCTGCTAGCTGGCGCCCTGCGCAGCGGCCCTCTGGCGGTGGACTTGGCCCTGCTGGCCGCTGGCATCGCGGTCAATGGGACTGGTGTATACTGGGTCCGGGCGCTGGGATGGTGACCCGGTCCTGTCTCTACGATTCAGACATAAGTTCGGATAGAGGCTGAAGCGGGCTTCCGGCGGGTATTCCAGCCAGTAGGGGCGGGGTCGTCAACAAGAACCTTGACGACCTCGTGCTTTTCACCTAGGATCAGGGTAGT
>Ga0194113_10000580_pt1 | contig 48241 bp, 54 predicted proteins | sample TA2MahC200mmetaG_FD_146193 | JGI IMG/M metagenome (GOLD analysis project Ga0194113, IMG submission 146193) | Freshwater microbial communities from Lake Tanganyika, Tanzania - TA2015017 Mahale Deep Cast 200m | ecosystem: Environmental > Aquatic > Freshwater > Lake | place: Tanzania: Lake... | reverse complement strand
CTCCCCGGAGAAGCTGATGCAGGTCTACCTGGAGTTTGGCTTCCGAGAGAGGAATGAAGAAACCGAAACTAAGCAGGAAGAGGTGCTCGCCATTGCCTGACATTTACACACCTATTGACAAGACCTCTATGTTAAAGATTCTGAGCAAGTGCTACATGATGTATTCCAAGATGTGTGTCAAAGATTCAATACATTTTTGATGCGATTTGCCAAGCATGGCAAACCAGAGAAGGGCTTATTGATTATAGACCGTGCGCACGAAGACCACTACCGTCGCCTCATCACAGAATTTCAAAAGTCTGGCACTAAGTATGGATATCTTGGCAATATTGTCGACATTCCATATTTCGCAGGGTGTCAAGCTACCCGTATGCTTCAAATCGCTGACCATTGTGCCTATGCCACTTTTAGACGATATGAAAATAACGATTTTACGTATTTCAATATGATAATAGGTTCCTTTGACAAAAGAAGCTCAAATAAACCGGATGGTTTGAAACATCTTACAACCGACAGAAACTGTACATGTGAAGCCTGTCATTGGCGATAACTTCCAATTAGGTAAAAAACAGACACCTAACGACATAAACAAGTTAGCGGCCTCTATTGTTGAGCAAGCTACCGATGAACTGGAAGAACCGCCCAAAGAAAAGAATCCACATGCTGTTGCCTTGTGTAGGCCTGGTGGGCTCGGCAGGGTTCGAAGCCAAACATCCCTGATAGTATATGTGGAATCAGAATGAATAAAAACCAAAGTGTAGGCATAATAGATGAATTAAAAAGTTTCCTTAAGGAACTTAAGTCCTATGATAGGCTATTGAGAAGAAATAAAGCACCATCGGAAAACCAAAAGAGATATATGGAAAGCTTAAGGGGGAGACTTGTACTCAAGTCCGGCACATTTAGAGATTTAGTGACGGGATTGACTGGTAAGCAATACTACACTCAATTTGGCACACCTCACAACTGTTGGTCTGATGGTTTAATGCGTAATGGGTATCCTCCTAACATATTAACTGCTCTAGGTTTCTGTATAGATGCTATTACTGAGGCTATCGGGAAACTGGAGAGCGATATTAAAAATGGCCTAAGAGATAGCCAGGGAAGAAGGGTACCGGACATTCCTTTAGTGGATAGGACTGAGAAACTAGAACATGCTGACAACGAAGCCAATAACATTTTCGACAGGATGAAATTTCACCCAAAAATAATTGAAGCTAGTGAATCTCTTTTCAAAGATGGACATTATGCTCCAGCCATTCTTGAGGCTTTCAAAGCTGTCAATAATTTCGTTAAGCAAAAAACAGATAAGTCACACGATGGCAAAGCTCTGATGTCTGAAGTATTTAGTGAAAAAAACCCTTGTATAAAATTAAATGACCTTAAGACCCAATCTGATGTAGATGAACAGGAAGGTTTTAAGTTTTTATATATGGGTGCTATGGTGGGAATAAGAAACCCCAAAGCTCATGACCTAGTTCAACAAAAAGACCCCTATAATACGTTAGAATATTTGGCTTTTGCGAGCCTGCTAATTAAGAAGATCGATTTTTGGCAAGCAGAATAAATCGAATGGTGGGCTCGGCAGGGTTCGAACCTGCGACCAATCGACGTGGGATGGCCCCAAGTTCCTCCAAACCCCACCTAATCAATAAAGGAGTCGAACTCAGCCATTTCTTTATCACCCACAGGTGCAAGGCCGTGAACCTGCATATCGGCATACCAGTTCTTGAGTGCCGCCTTCTCAAATGCCTCGCTAGTCCCCCACACAGGTTTCATGTACTTAATCCAAAGTTCAACTTCCTTTGTAGTGACATGGTGTTTTTTGGCAAGGAGCGATGCAATATCTACCAAGAGAGATGCTAATTTCTCATCAATAACCTCATGAGGGATAGACCAGTGAGAAGCGCCCAGACAGTCGGTGTAGAAAGCAACCTGCTTGAGTTTGTCGAGGACATAAGGGTGGTCGGAAGAAGGGTCAGTAATCTTGCTGAAATCATTGAGTTTCCTGCCTCCTTTGGCTACCATCTCGGGAAATAACCACATGGCATTCTTGCAGGTATGACTCCGGTACTCACGCCAAGCATCCATCTGTTCATATTCATCGCGCGCCAGAGCAAGCCCTCGCAGAACAGTAACTTTCCCCGATTCCTCAATAGAGAGAATGGCCAAGGAAGCAGCACTTGGATAACTATGCGACTCAAGGAGTATTTTCGCATCATTGGCGAGACGAGCAGCATTATCAATCGCAGCATTCATTCCATCCGCGATCTGGGCTGGAGAAAGAGGCCCTCGATATTGGTCGAGCTTTTGTTTTCGCGACATTGTAGAACCAACTATTGGTGGGCTCGGCAGGGTTCGAACCTGCGACCAACCGGTTATGAGCCGGTCGCTCTGCCGCTGAGCTACGAGCCCGGGAGAGACGGGAACTCTATTTGGAAAGCGCCCTCCACACCCTGCCCTATCTGCAACAATAGTATATCATAGCGCCACAAACAGCTGCATCAACTTGACAGCGACTACGCACCCGTTTATTCTTTCTCGATGAGCAGGAGGTAAAAGACAATGGCGTATTCTACAATCACTTTGGAAAAAGCTGAGGGTATTGCAACGCTCACACTCAACCGTCCGGAAAAGCTTAACGCACTTAACGAGGTAATGGCTACCGAGCTACTCGATGCAGTCACACATGTCGAGGAGGATAAAGACACAAAGGTATTAGTCATCACCGGGGCCGGTCGTGCTTTCTGGGCTGGAGCCGATGTTAAAGAACTCTTCTTGAAAGGCATAGACCCAAGGAAACGCGGCGAAGGAAGCTTTGATATTATTAGCTGGCTTGAAAGGTTATGTCTGCAGCTCAGAAATATGCCCAAGCCGACGATTGCATCGATAAATGGCCACGCCGTCGGCATAGGAGTAACCCTCCCCTTGCAATGTGATATTAGAATTGCTTCGGAAGAGGCGATGTTCTCGCTGCCCTTTGTCCGTCTTGGCCTAATTCCGGAATTTGGTTCAACATATGCCCTAACCAGGCTTGTAGGAATAGCCAAGGCTTGCGAGTTAATCTTTACGGGTAAATTCATTGGAGCTAAAGAAGCCAAGGAGATAGGGCTGGTTAATGAGGTTGTCCCGACAGCCGAGCTAGAGAAAACCACCCATGAGTGGGCAAAAACCATAACTCAAGGGGCCCCCATAGCTATTCAACTGGCTAAAAAGGGACTATACCAAAGTCTGGATGCAAGCATCGAAAGCCAATTGCGCTATGAGAGCTTGGCTTTAAACATCCTTTTGAGATCCGAAGACCACGAGGAAGGTATCAGAGCTTTCCTTGGCAAAAGACAGCCGAATTTCAAGAGTAAGTAATAACGCCTTAGCGACTGACGCGGAAACATTCCTCGGGATTTGACTAAATACTAAAAATTATTATAAAATTAGCAGTCGGGAAATGAGATTGCTAATTTGTTTATCGGCAGCTAGTAATACAGGTTATAATCGCGATTCTCTCCGCTGATTAGGAGGTTGGTTATGCCGATTTATCGGTACCTATGCCCAAAATGCAACTTGAAATTTGAGCTAAAACAGAGCTTTTCTGATGAATCTATAGCCGTTTGCCCCAAATGCCAAAACGGAGCTCGGCGACTTTTCTCCTCGGTACCTATCATCTTCAAAGGCCAAGGTTTCTACGTGACTGACAATAAAAAAAGCGCACCTGAGAATGAAGTCAAAGAAGACAAGAAAGAAGACAAGAAAGAAGATAAAAGCGGGCATGAGGAGACAGGAAAGTAGCTATGAAGTGTCCAGTCTGCCGCAAAAAAGCTAGCACCAGAATTTATTACTGTGCCCGGTGCGCAGCATATGTGCATGTTGCCCGCTGGAAAAAACATGCCGCTGCAGCCCATAAGCGCTAGCCTCATCTTCTGCTGACACTACTTTCATTCCACTATTGCACATCGGAACATACAACGAGAAACCAAAATAGACTGTCGCCTATACTCTTGCCAGCCAACTTTTCCTGTGCTACACTCAATCTGAGTCCCTGTAGCTCAGTGGACAGAGCGGCTGCCTTCTAAGCAGCGGGTCGTGGGTTCGAATCCCTCCAGGGACGCGTTTCATTTAAACCCTCTCGTCTTCTTTTACCTTCTTTCGCCCCTTTGATTTGCGTGTCCTACGTTTTCTGTAGTTTCGCATCCGGCAACGAGTAGAGCAGAATCTCGCTCGTGGGTCTCTAGCATCAAAATACTCACCACAACTATGGCACTGTATAAACCTAGTTCTACCACTAATCTCCAAAAGAAACATCAACCATATCGTGGCCAACAAATTGTCAGGAAACAAATAAATCTCAGAGTTCTGGGAAGGCAGCAGTTTCGGGGTTAACGCGTTAAGTAAGCGTCTGTCCGCTTCAAGGGAAAGATAATATAATGCTGGTCCCTTGGCATCCCCATTGCTCCATCTGTCCAAGAGATTCATATTTGCTCTACTTATAAATGGCACATCGCTGTTACCAAGTCTTATTGTTATACCGTCTCGATGCCATAAGACAGTATTCTTCAGCTCTTTATCGCCTCCCAATACCATATCCCATAATTGCAAGCATTTAGCCAAAACCCTAATCTCTTCCTTCCACCAAAGCAAGGATTCACCCAGTTGAAGCTGCTGACCTGTATTTCGGTTTCTAAATACCAGGTTGTGCACCGGATGACGCTTCAATAAGCCATATTTATTTGCGAATTTTAGTATATCCCTCGCATCTTTCTTTATAAGGCTGGCGAATTGGCGGTGCAATGCACTTCCAGGAGGCTCCAATTCCAGAGCCATCAATTGCTTACCCCTCTTCTTCAGCAGGTCATATCTGCGATGGCGTATGGAATTGGGGACTATCCACAAAGGCCTATCATCAGTTTTGTTCAGGCCAATATTAAATACGGTATTTAGTATTTCACTCTTGAAACTGCCGTCGATAGAAGTGAGCGGCTGACACTCATTGATCCTGGCGAGAACCTCACTGTTGTCGAAGCCTGGTACTGGAGTCTTGCTCAGGAAGTAGCCGTCCTGGCATACGCTCAGCAGGGACGTGCACGCCCCGATTCTTATATCTCTTAAGGAAATCCCATCTTCGTTATGCATTTCGTTACGGAAATTTTCTCTAGTTCCGTAACATTAGTTTATAACATAAACAAATCCAAGTCAAGAAGGTCTAAGAAGAACAGCGATTTCCAGGGCGGTGAACTGTCAGACAGTAAGCCTCACACAGACAACCTAACCTCATATGGGCTACAAAGATGGCCAAGATGCTAAGAGAGAGCCAAAAATATTAGAGCCGAATACTGAGACCCCTCATCAAAGACATGGTCACTTAAGGCATAGCCATCTAACCATTGAAAAGGAACTCAAAAGCTCCGCGGCAATAACCCTTTTCATGCATCATACATTTCCCAATCGTTGGATGAGTATTGAATTTAATTCCTAAATTCTCAAACCAGCATTCAATTCTATAAATTACACCACACTCATAGCCATCTAGAAGTCCCATTCGCTCCATGCCTTTATAAGCAAAACACTCTTTATTTTCCCACTCCCACTGCAAGACATTTTTCGAATTAACAGTTACATGAAATCTGCTGAAAACCGAACCTGGCAAAGTTATTTCCATACCGTTAAGCATTAACTTCTTGACTTCATCTAGGCTTTCTACCGATTGCTCTACGCCTAGAATTCTTATCAGCCTTTCCACTTCAAACACAGACATGGATTTTATCGCTGCCCGATTTAATTCATTGGCTTTGTCAATCCCGAATTCTTTTGCGGTTTGATAGAACCACACTCCATCGTGTGTCAGCCATCCCTTACCCAGTAGATCCCGTATCTCCTCTTTCTTAATGCTCTTCAATGTCCTCATGTCCAGTCTCCATATCGCCCTTTCAACTTCATCTCATTGCCGGGTAACAAAGACACATAATAGCATGAATTCGAGAAATATCCTATAATTCTTAAAACCGCATGGAGCAAAACCAGCTTAGTCAGGATTTAACGAAACTGAAAGAAAGTCTAGGCTCGCTTCCCGAAGCAATGGCTAACCCCGCTTTCGTAGTCGTTAGCGGTTTGCCAGGGACAGGCAAATCATTCTTCTGCCGTAAACTGGCTGAGAGACAGTTCTTCTGTATTCTTGAGAGCGATGCGATGCGTAAAACTTTGTCCCCCTCTCCCGATTACAGCGTTGCCGAAAGTGCTCGGCTCTTCGCCGCCTGTCACAGCCTTATCGAATGGCTTCTAAAAAATGGGGTACCCATTATATTTGATGCTACTAACCTTTCAGAACGACACCGGGAACATCTTTACCGAATTAGCGACAGAACCGGAGCAAGACTGGTTTTGGTACGCGTTGAAGCACCGCCAGCAGTAGCCTATCAGCGCCTTCAAGCACGAAAAAATGCGGCTAATCCAGAGGATAAATCAGACGCTGATTGGGAGGTATATAAGCGGATGGAACCACGAGCGGAAAGATTCCAACGCAACTATTTCGCCGTCGATACCTCACGGGACATCGCCCCTGTGATTGAAAAGATAATGCGCACCATAAATCGTTGAGATTTCAGAGGCGGTGAATCGAAAAGAAGGCATTTAATTACACGGCAGGATGGGATAAAATAGATGGCAACCAGGTCCAGAAAAATATGAGGGGCCAAAAATTAAGTATTGGCTTAACATTTAGGAGGCAGAGTTGGAAGTAAAGGTAATCACCGGCGATATTACAAGCGTTGAAGCTGATGCCATCGTAGTCAACATTTTTGAAGGAGCAGAACGCCCCGGTGGAGCAACAGGCGCTGTGGATAAGGCTCTTGATGGAGCTATCACTAAGCTTATTGAACAGGGCGAGATTAAGGGAAAGCTTAATGAAATCAGCATCATCCATAGCCTGGGCAGGATTCCAGCACGCATTGTGGCTGTTGCCGGACTGGGCAAACAGTCGGAATTTACTCCGGATAAGATTCGTGGTTTAGCCGCAGAATTCTGTCGCTCTCTAAGAAGGCTAAACTGCCAACGAATAGCCACCATCGTCCACGGTGCTGGTGTTGGTGGAATTGAGCCTGAGGCAGCATCTCAAGCCATAACCGAGGGCAGTCTCCTCGGACTGTACAGATTCCAAAAGCATATGACTAAGGAACCTGAAAACCAAGATATCGAAGAACTTCTTATTGTGGAAAGGGATGCGGCCAAGTTACCAGCTCTTGAGCAGGGCTGCAAAAAAGGGAGGGTAATTGCGGAGGCTACCAATTTGGCTCGGGATTTGATAAATGAGCCGGCCAATTACATGACGCCTAGCGATATGGCGAAAATGGCAGCGGAGTTAGCAAAAACTCATGGCCTTGGTCTAACCATCCTGGATCGCGAGCAGATGGAAAAAGAGGGGATGGGCGCGCTTTTGGGCGTAGCTCAGGGAAGCCGCCAGCCGCCAAAGCTGATAGTCCTAAGTTACAAAGGTGGCAAGACGTCCTCTGATACCCTGGGCTTCGTCGGCAAAGGTATAACTTTCGATTCCGGAGGCATATCAATTAAGCCATCCGAGGGCATGACTGAGATGAAAGGTGATATGGCAGGTGCTGCAGCAACCATGGCAGCCTTGGGAGCAATCGCCCAGCTAAAGCCAAAGGTCAATGTTACTGCCGTTGTTCCAGCTACCGAAAATCTACCCGGAGGCAATGCTCTCAAGCCGGGGGATATCCTGAAAGCCGTGAATGGTAAGACCATAGAGGTCGTAAACACTGATGCTGAAGGAAGACTTGTCTTGGCTGATGCTCTAAGTTATGCCGTCAAGCAAGGACTATCACCACTGGTAGATCTGGCTACATTGACCGGCGCCTGCCGTGTAGCTCTCGGAGATATTTACAGTGGTATCTTGGGTAATTCTCAGGAGCTACTAGAAAAAGTAGTCAAGGCTGGGGCTGATGCAGGGGAGCGTCTCTGGCAGATGCCAATGCACGAAGAATATAAAGAGCAGAATAAAAGCGATGTAGCTGATATCAAAAATAGTGGTGGCCGGTGGGCTGGTGCCATCACTGCAGCACAGTTTCTAGCTGAATTTGTTGGAGATACACCTTGGGTGCATATTGATATTGCTGGCACCTCTTTCAGGGACAAGGAGCACGGCTATTTGGTAAAGGGAGCTACGGGGGTCGGCGTGCGAACCTTGATTAACCTCACCTTGGCTTTAGCTAGGCAAGGTTAGCTAAGCAGACTCCAAGTTTGCCCCGTACATAAACTAAATACGAGGAGGTTTGCAATGAAACTGAAATGGCTGGGACATTCTTGCTTTCTGATTACATCTGAGACAGGGCTTAGAATTATAACTGACCCTTACCCCCAAGGCAGCGGTCTTAATTATTCGCCCATCAACGAGGCTGCTGACATCGTCACGGTAAGCCACGACCACTTTGACCACAACAATATCTCAGCAGTGTCGGGCAAACCTGAGGTCATCACAGGGAACGGTGTCAAGAACGTCAAAGGAATTCAATTCAAGGGTATCGCTACCCACCACGACGAATCACAAGGAAAAGAACGAGGAACTAACACGATATTCTGCTTTTCTGTGGATGGGATAAAGCTCTGTCATTTAGGTGACCTCGGACATAGGCTCAGCAAAGAACAAATCGCTGAGATTGGTGCTTTAGACATATTGTTCATCCCGATTGGCGGTGTCTTCACCATTGATGCCAAGATGGCAAGCACAGTGAGTGATGACTTGAAGCCCAAAGTCGTCATACCCATGCATTGCAAGACACATAAATGTGACTGGCCGCTAAACACGATTGAGGATTTTCTGGCTGGCAAGAAGAACGTGAAGAAATTAAATTCCAGCGAGACGGAGTTCAAAGCCGGCAGGCTGCCAGAGGCTACTGAGATTATGGTCTTGCAGCCAGCATGATGAGGCAGTAATCCAACAGCAGCCGAAGGGACTCAGTCGGCCGTAAGCTTCTCCCAGGCTGAGCGGGCAGCTTCCATCTCAGCGGCTCTTTTGCTCTTCCCTGAGCCGGCCCCCAACACCCTGTCTCCAAGCACTACCTCAACAGTAAAGCCTTTATCGTGGTCGGGGCCCGAAGCTTCCACGACTCGATAAGTTGGAAGCTGCTTAAATTTAGCTTGAGTGAACTCCTGTAACAAAGCTTTATAGTTTCGCCCTATTCCCTCGGCATTTACCCTCTCAAGATGACTGTCAAGCTTGCTCAAAACGAAAACCCTAGCAGTATCCAGCCCTTGGTCAAGAAATATAGCACCAACCAAGGATTCAAAGGTGTCGGTGAGGTTGGTTTGCCTTTCTCGCCCACCTGTTGCCTCCTCCCCTTTTCCCAGATGGAGGTAATCACCAAGTTTAAGCGTTAAAGCAAGCTGAGCCAAAGTCTCCTGCCGAATCAACGAAATGCGGATTTCAGTCAGTTCACCCTCACCAAAATGGGGAAACTCGTGATATAGCTTTTCAGCAACTATGAAACTCAACAAGGCATCACCGAGGAACTCAAGGCGCTCGTTGTCAAGAAGGCAAAAGCTCGGGTTCTCATTGATATAAGAGGAATGAATAAAAGCCTGCTGAAGTAAAGACATATCTCGAAAGGTTATCCCGATAGTCTGCTGCAGAGCCTGCCAATCAACCAAAGTCGCTCAATCCTTCTCAGTTGAGTATAACAACCAGACTGCTAAACTAGCAAGTTGGCTTGTCTTAGCAGTAGCCCTTTGCTATAATCCCGGCAAGTTGGGGATTCGTCTAGCGGTAGGACAGCGGACTCTGGATCCGTAAGGCCAGGTTCGAATCCTGGATCCCCAGCCACTGAAGACTCATATCGAACTCTTGGGCCGGGAGGTAATTTATCAGGCCGCCGAGGGTCTTGGATTTTGTCACAGAACATGTTAAATGGTGGGTTAAGCTCGTAGTCCACTATGTGTCCTTCTTGCAAGCAGAGTCGCTTAAAAATGGTTTCAAGTAGCAAGCGTCTCTCATCATGGTTACCCTTTTCATAAAGCCAACCCAGATTACACGCTATATCAAGAGCCAGTTCAAAATCAGCTGCAAACAGAGTCTGGTGTCTGGTAATAAAATCTATGCGTGATCTTAAGGCTGCTTCTTCCCTCTCCAACTCACCACGGAGTTCTTTAAACTCATCCCAGCTAATAATCTCTTCGGCTGCCATGCGGTTAATGTTCTTTCGTTTAGTTGCTAGGAATTCAAGCCTCTGGCGAGCGCGGTTTAGTTCTGAAGTTTCGTGTTGGTCTAAAAGGTAAGAGATGTTTATGGACACGTAATCCTAACAATCCAATTAACTTCTGGAACTATGAGCCACAACACGAATATGACAAAGCACCTATAAAAGGAGATATTAAATAAGATCAAATTCTGCAGAAGAATTTTCTGCGTGGACAATCAGCCAATCTGTTCAATCCTGGATAATTTTAGTCAGTCCACCGCAATCATGACGTTAGATGCCTTGATTACAGCATAAACCTCTTTACCCTTGGTGAGCCCCAGCTTATCCGCCGATTCTTTGGTGATAACAGATACTACCGACATTCCTCCCGCTAACTCAACCGTAACTTCGGTGTTGACTGCAGCCGGTTTGATCTCTTTGACTTTCCCTTTCAGGACATTGCGTGCGCTGATTTTCATCTTGCATCCCCCCTTTACTCTGACCTTCCTACTTCTATCTTGCCTGTATTTCTGCAATGGAGACACTTCTCTTTTAATATGGGATGGTTATCACAGTAGGGGCAGTCGATTTCCACCTTGCCTATCTTATGCTTATCAAATTCCTTAATCTTCGAATCCAGTTCCCTATCGGCTCGAAGTTTTACTCCTCCGACGTTCGTGACTAATTTGCAGCTGATGGAACGGCAAGTCTCTACTTCGGGAATATTTTCGGGACCCGTTCGGGCTCCTCCTTTGGCGAATATGTCGGGTTTGACCAATTCTAGGGTCTTACAGACTGTCTGGTCATCGTCCACGGACGCGATAACCTCATCCACACCTTTAATGCTCTCGAGGATTTCTTTCCTATCCTCGAACGGCCTGAACACAAACCCTTTTTTCCTAAGCAGGAAATCATCGCTGTTCAGGATCACAACTAGCCTGTCACCTAGTTTGGCCGCCTCTCGTATGTACCGAATATGGCCTACGTGCATTGGGTCAAAGGCTCCACTTACTGCAACCGTGATTAATTCCCTCTTCATTTCCACCGCTCTTCCTTTCTCATATAACTATGATAACTCTAAAGGGTAGGCTAGGACAAGGCCTATGCTACAGGATATTATGGAATATGTCAGTTCAGTCAAACAGTCCAAGCAAAAGAAGGCTACCGTGGGTAGTGAAAAAAATTGGCGGGCACTACAGACATAATGTTTGTGGTTCAGAGGTGACAGCGACGGCAGTCGCTGATGGTATATTAGTGTGCTGCGAACAAAACATCGAGCTGTTATGTCCGGGAACAAGAATGGATTTCCTGCTCTTAACTTATTGTGTAACTCTTCGGACAAGTTCTACTTATGTCTGATTAACAACAAGGGACTGACCGTTACTTGTTTCATATGTACTGGACCTTTGATTATGCTGGCCTGGTTTTATGTAGGAATGCCAATAATTCCAGTACATGCAACTCTAACTTAAGAAATAGTACAACTGCTGGGCCATTAGAATTTTAATTGGCAAATAGCTCGTGGTTGGCATCAATACGAGTGCTTTCACCGGGTCCTGCGAACCTTCTTTCGAAGCTGAATCGGGAATTGAAATTGACCTTCTCCAATGTGTTACTTATTAATTAATGTAATGGCACCACGTGATTTAATCCATATGCTCTACCGCTTTCTTAACAGGTTCTTTCCCAAGTAACACCATTGCAAATTGGTCATATTTCTCGCCAGTTCTGGGGTTGATATCATGCCAGCGAGCAAGGAATTCTTCTTCTGTCAACCATGTTCTCCTAAATGACGATGGGTCCTCGAAAATGACAATATGGTCCTGGTATCCGATCACAATAGCATAATGACCATCATCATAATCTGTCTTCCAGTCCTCAAGAGTCATATATCGTTCAGCCCATGCCTGGAGCAATACAATGACCGGGATGCCTTTCTCGATATATTGCTTCACTGTTTCCAAAGAAACCCCTCGTCCTGCAATCACTTCAAAACCATTCTTCTTAGCTACGCCAATCATATTCTCGACAGAGGTTCCGTCGTTGTCGGATTTTAGTTCACTGATCAACTCATCTTCCCGTATTTCTATGCCATAATAGGCCATCACAAGTTGTAATGCCTTTACTCCGCAATCGAAGTCAAACGCCTGTACTCCGGATGGAATGTTAATCATGTGTGTATCTCCTCATCTTGGTATATGTATCTTCTTGCTCATCTGATACAAGGCTTCGGCAAAAGCTCGCCTGAGCGTTTCCAGTGCTCCCACATTCGGAGTCCGATCTGCACACATATAAAGCTTCTGATTAGTTTCCTGTAGAATGGCAGGCACCCTGTTCCCGACTCTGGTCATTGCATTTATGGAATGTTCGCCACATACATGTCCATAGACCCTACCGTATTTGGACTCGTTCACGGTAACATTAATCCCGGGAAGCATTTTTGCCAGTTCGTTTGCATAAGTTTCTATGAATATATCAGGACAAAAGTATGTTGGTGTGCCATCCGGATTGGAAGCCTGGAAGTTCATCAGCTCAATTTGATTGTCCGCTATACCCTGGGATGTCACCGTGGAATGACCATCGAGCATAAATATCTTGCCACGAGCAATCTCTGCACTTATATCTTGGTGAAACATGTGCAGATATTTTCTGGAAAGAGACTGCCGCAGTTTTTGGTCAGGCTCATGGCCATGTTGATATACGGGCTTACCCAGAATGTCCTTGAGTGGTACACTGTCTTCCAGTCTTCCAGGGTGCCTGTTAGCCTCAAGAATCAAGCTACAATAGGGAAATGCCAACTGTGAATTGCCAAGAATGTCACGAAAATCATAGAGCCAATTAGTGTACCAATCGACATTTCTTATCAGCATTGGGGACTCATTCGAAAGGGAATCAAGCGATATCTCGTTAGGGATTATTATTCCACTGTGGGGTATTACAACTAGCAGGCCTCTAAATTGCATGGTGACCGTCGTCCTCTGCGGTGCGCTGATCTATCAAAAACAAACGCTGAATATCAACAATTGGCTGCAAGGGCGGTTAACTTACCCTAGATAATTGTACCACCATTTAGCGTAGAGTATAATAGGTTAAATTTGTCCTTTATTATACCACCCAAAATGCAAGTTTTGTGGGTTTATGCCCATGCCTGATATAATTTCTAAGGTTTGGGCGAAGATGGCTCGGATTTTCGGAGTAAATCACGCAGTCTTGCAGTTAGGTCAGGGCGCAAAAAGTTCGATTTGAGTCCTGAGTGCCCAGCCAAGTTAATAAATCAGGGTTATACGGCGCATTCGTCTAGGGGTTTAGGACGCCGCCCTCTCAAGGCGGAGATCACCGGTTCGAATCCGGTATGCGCTACCAACTGCTTGCAAAAGTTTACAAATCGTAGCTAATTTTGGTATAAATTTGTCCACGCTGTTTGCTGCACCTTATATCGAATCGTTATATCTGGACCCTTTAAGGATCAACACTTGCACTTGACAGCACTTCGTTTCTACAATTAGAGCAGACGACATTCTATATGATGAGGCGGAAGAACAGGACAAAAGTTCTTCTTTCCGTCCATTAAGCCCCACTACTTAGGTAATATCACTACCTTACTTCAGCTTCGATTTTAATGAAGAGGTCGAATTTCTTAATTTTCCACTCGTAACATTAAGATGTTATTCCCAAAACCACACATCTGGTTGGAGCAGGTACTTGACAAATAAGATGAAATTAAATAAAATTAGGAACTAATACTGATAATATGCGTAGAGAAACCAAACAAAGACAAGCAATCCTCAGAGTACTGAGAAATACCAGAGCTCATCCCACAGCTGATGAGATATATGAAGAGGTAAAAAAAGAAATACCCAATATCAGCAAGGGAACCGTTTATCGTAACCTTCAAGTCTTGCAGGAAGATGGATCTATCGCAGTACTTAACCTTAATGGTACCTTGAGCAGATTTGAAGTTAAGCGACATAGTCACTACCACTTCAGATGTGAGAGATGTGGACAGGTTTTTGATTTAGACGAGCCGGTGAATAATGAAATCGATAAAAAAGTGGCTGAAAGGACTGGCTTCAAAATCTCACACCATCAAACTGAATTTCGCGGTTTATGTAAAGAATGTCAACAACCATCAAAATAATAAAAAGGAGGAATAGATACTGAATGAGCAAATCTATCAAAGGTACCCAGACGGAAAAGAATCTTCTAAAGGCATTTGCCGGTGAATCACAAGCAAGGAACCGTTATACATTCTTCGCCAGCGTTGCTCGCAATGAAGGCTACGAGCAAATCGCCAACGTCTTCACTGAAACAGCAGGGAATGAGAAGGAACACGCTGAGGTTTTCTTCAAATACCTCGAAGGCGGTGATCTGGAAATTACAGCTGCGTACCCGGCTGGGATCATCGGAAATACGAAAGCTAACCTGGAAGCCGCGGCGGACGGTGAAAAGATGGAATGGAGCATTATTTACGCCGACTTCGAACAAATCGCCAGGAAAGAAGGTTTCGCCGAGATAGCGACCTCCTTCAAGGAAATCGCTGAGGTGGAGGAGTTCCACGAAGGGCGCTACCGTAAGCTGGCTGCAAACATTGTAAAAGGCGAGGTCTTCAAGAAGAAAGCCCCTGTGAAGTGGCACTGCACAAACTGCGGCTATACCCACGAAGGTCCGGAAGCGCCGAAAGAATGCCCTGCCTGCAAACATGCACAGGCGTATTACGAACTTCTTGCTGAAAATTACTAACGGTAAGCGACACATAATTCTAAATTAATCTATAGAGGAGGAAATAGATGGAAAAGAAAAAGGGAAAGAAACTAACTACTGCCGGCGGCACAACGAACCGAGACTGGTGGCCGAATCAGTTAAAGCTCGATATCCTGCACCAGCATTCTTCCAAGTCCAATCCGATGGGCGAGGATTTCAACTACGCTAAAGAGTTCAAGAGTCTGGACTTGGAGGCCGTGAAGAAGGACCTCCGTGAGCTGATGACCAAGTCACAGGACTGGTGGCCGGCGGACTTCGGCCACTACGGACCTCTGTTTATTCGCATGGCATGGCACAGCGCCGGCACCTACCGCATGGGTGACGGTCGCGGCGGCGCCGGTGCAGGCCAGCAGCGCTTCGCTCCACTCAACAGTTGGCCCGACAACGTCAACCTTGACAAGGCGCGCCGACTGCTCTGGCCGATCAAGCAGAAATACGGCCGGAAGATTTCCTGGGCCGACCTGATGATCCTCACCGGAAATGTCGCCCTGGAATCGATGGGTTTCAAGACCTTCGGTTTTGCTGGCGGTCGTGAGGATGTCTGGGAACCGGAAGACGTCTACTGGGGCTCCGAGGACAAGTGGCTGGGTGACAAGCGCTACTCCGGCGACCGGGATCTGGAAAATCCGCTTGCTGCTGTGCAGATGGGTCTGATTTACGTGAACCCAGAAGGGCCGAACGGCGAACCGAATGCGGTCGCTTCAGGCCGCGACATTCGAGAGACCTTCGCACGCATGGCGATGAACGACGAGGAGACGGTTGCGCTCATCGCGGGCGGCCACACCTTCGGCAAATGCCACGGCGCCGGCCCTGCATCCCATGTGGGACCTGAGCCCGAAGCTGCTGGCATCGAGGAGCAGGGACTCGGCTGGAAGAGCAGCTTCGGCAGCGGAAAAGGCGGTGATACGATTAGCAGCGGCATCGAAGGCGCCTGGAACCCGACCCCGATCCAGTGGGACAACAGCTATCTCGACACCTTGTTCGGCTACGACTGGAATCTGGTGAAAAGCCCCGCCGGCGCGTACCAGTGGGTTCCGACCGATCCGGCCGCAGCGGACACTGTGCCGGATGCCCACGATCCGTCCAAATGGCACGCGCCCATAATGACCACGGCGGATCTCGCTCTGAGGATGGATCCGATCTACGAGCCGATCGCACGGCGCTTCCGTGATAACCCGGACGAGTTGGCGGACGCGTTTGCCTGTGCGTGGTTCAAGCTGACGCACCGCGACATGGGTCCGCGTGCGCGCTATCTCGGCCCGGAGGTTCCTGCCGAAGAGCTCATCTGGCAAAACCCCATCCCCACAGTGAATCACAAGTTAATCGATGAGCAGGACATTGCCTCCCTCAAGGCCAAGATCCTGGCTTCGGGGCTGTCCGTATCCCAACTGGTGTCAACCGCCTGGGCTTCGGCGTCCACCTTCCGTGGCTCCGACAAGCGCGGTGGTGCCAACGGTGCCCGCATTCGTCTGGCACCGCAGAAGAATTGGGAAGTCAACCAGCCCGACCAACTGGCGAAAGTGTTGAAGACCCTCGAGGGTCTCCAGAGCGAGTTTAACAAGGCGCAGTCAGGTGGCAAGAAGGTCTCGCTCGCCGACCTGATCGTTCTGGCCGGTTGTGCAGGCATAGAGCAAGCGGCGAAAACTGCCGGTCACGAGGTGACTGTTCCCTTCACGCCGGGACGCATGGACGCCTCGCGGGAGCAAACCGATGTGGACTCCTTCGCCGTGCTCGAGCCGAAGGCAGACGGCTTCCGCAATTACCAAAAAGCCCGATACTCCGTGTCGGCAGAGGAGTTGTTGGTCGATAAGGCACAATTGTTGACGTTGACGGCACCTGAGATGACGGTCCTCATTGGCGGCATGCGTGTCCTGAACACCAACTTCGGCCAGACCCAACATGGCGTCTTTACCAAGCGGCCCGGAACGCTGACCAACGACTTCTTTGTGAACCTGCTTGACATGAGCATGACATGGAAAGCGGTATCGGAGGCCGGAGACGTGTTTGAAGGGCGCGATCGTGAGACAGGCGAACTCAAGTGGACCGGCACCCGTGTCGACCTCATCTTCGGTTCAAACTCCCAGCTCCGAGCTCTGGCAGAAGTCTATGCAAGTTCGGACGCGCAGATGAAGTTTGTCCATGACTTTATAGAGGCCTGGAACAAGGTAATGAACCTTGACCGCTTCGACCTCGCCTGATCGTAGCATAAACGTCTTCGGGAGCTTCTGAAGCATATTCTGAACTGCAAATCAGATGATCAGGAAGCGATAACCGTCACGGACTGACGGACGTTTTGAACGGTCCTCTTGAGAAAAGACAAGGAGTTGCTGCAAGGCTGGAATAAATTGTTTCTTCTCAAATACGAGTTCGGGAACTGTCCAGTGTCCCCCACCTTAGTGGACTCGAACTCAGACAAAGGCAAAGGTTGCCCTAAAAGTTCTATATATTGAACAACTTGGGCTACCAAATCGCTCTTAAGTGACCTTTAAAAGGGCCACTTCTTATTATTCCGTCCCCCCTTCCAGCACAGGGACAAAATACAAAATAAATGTCTCAGGTTACCACCCGGAGGCAAGACCTGTGTTGGCACTGGAGTGATTTTCTCTAATACTGCCGAGTGAAGACCGCCAGAGGTGTAGCTCACGGTATAAGTTCCAGTAGGTAAGTTGTTAAAGGTCTCAGGTACTGAATATCCGGAATCACATAAGGTCCGACCATAGTATAATTGACCGCTCCTGACCACTCCGAACCAGCGATAACGGCTCTGACTGTTATAGTACCAGCAGCTTGCTTGCTAAAGTTTAAGATGAAGGTTATGGCACCACCGGCAGACAAAGTCTGTGTCGGGGATGGTGTAATACCAACCAATATGGCTGCGACCTTTCAGTGTTGCCCTAGGGTAGCATCCTGGGCGAGGCTAAAGCCTCGTAGCTACATTTGCGGAAATCCTAAATCCTAATTTCTAAATTCTAAACAAATCCAAAAACCCCAAATACAAAGGACCAAAACATCAAGAATCTCATTGCGAGCCCTTCGTTTTTGTCATTCTGAGAGAGCAGAGCGACCGAAGAATCTGCTCAGGCTAAACTCCGCGAAGCAATCTCACACTTACTTACCCGGGGATTGCTTCGTCGCTATTGCTCCTCGCGATGACAAGTGAACTGCTAAAAACCCTTGAATTTGGAGAGTCCGAATTTTGGTATTGTTTGGAACTTGGAACTTGGGATTTATTACTATAGTCCCTCCAGCCTGTGGGATACTCTCTCCTCTGTTATCCCAAGTTTGGCCGCAATCTCTTTCTTATCCAGCCCCTCTTCTTTCAATTTGAATATGTCCTTCGTCTGCTTCCCCTTCTCCCTTTTCCTCTGGGCTATTTCCCTTATGTAAACCAGCCCCCCTACTGCCTCTGTTTCTATAAGCCCTTCTCTTTCAAGACCCGAAAAAACAGCCTCCCCTTCTTCAGTTCTGATGATAACCGTCGACCATCCTTCGGGTGAGCCATCGCTACCGATGGAGACATCAGCCAGTTCGCCAGCGAAATCTTCGCAAACCACGCAGTGCTTAGGGACACAGCTCTTAACCTCGGTTATAGGAAAGGATAATTTCTTCCCACCAGCATATATATTGAACTCCTCCGCAACATTGAACTTGTCTATCTGGTTAATATTGAGCCCTTTCCCCCTGGCTTTCTCCGTTATGCACTGGTAGTCATAATTCTCGCGGCAGAACAAGCCCACGGTGAGTTTAACCGACGAGGCCAATGGCAGCCCTTTGTGCTTAAGGTATCTTGCAGATTGAATATGGCAGGGCGAGCCTACGACGCAGATTTTCCTGAGACCATGGTCGACAACGGCAGACCTCAGCTCCTTCAACACCGGCACCACCCCGTATTTGGTGCCTGCCGATAATATAATCTCGTCTCTGGTTTTGGCGATACAGGCTACCGGCATCCAGGCGTCTTTACCAACTACCAAAGCCCCGTCTATGATGCCCCTGTCCAGCGCATAGATTAACAGCGTAGTTACGATTCCGCCATCCTGGCAAGCTTTTTCAATGTTTTGCTCCATTGTCCTTGCCGCCACGATACGCTTGTATATCCCAACGCTGTCCTTCTTCCCCCAACCCAGAATGCTCCCCTCTATGTCCTTTATCAAGCCGTGCCTGAACATATAGCAAGCTTCGTAGCACGTGCTACAGCCGACACAGTCCATTGTCCTCTTGGGTCTCCTCGGCTTCCCCTCAATATACTTAACATGAGAGGTGGGGCAGGCTAAAAGGCATGCCCCGCAGACTGTACATATACCGGTGTCTATTACTTTAGATTCTAAATCTTCGTAACTCGGCATTTATTTATGCACCTTCCTGAAAGAGATTATGGGATTATTTAATTCACTAATGTAGCTGCGAGGCTTTAGCCTCGCTGAACACACCACTAAAATGTCGTGGCTACCTCGATTTCATGAACGGCGAACCTCAAGTCCAGTCCGAGTGCGGACAGACCTAAAGGTCTGTCCCTACATTTTTGCTAAATATAACCCATGAGGTTGATTACAAATGTAGCGGCGGGGCTTTAGCCCCACCCAAGGCGACCTTAAAGGGTTGCACTACATTAAAAAACTATTCACACACTCCGAAAGACAGCTACTCCGCTTGGGCTTTCATCTTAGCTATCTCCTCCTCCCTTAATTGCCTCTTGAAGATCTTCTCTGTCACGGTGAGAGGCAACTCTTTCCTGAACTCAACGAACTTCGGCACAGAGTAAGGTGGTAGCTTTTCACGGCAATGGCCGATTATATCTTCAGCGGTTACCTTCCCCTCGTACTCCGGTTTCAATCTTATGAAAGCCTTAATCCTATCGCTGCCCGGGCGCTCAGGGTCTGGAATTCCGATGGCTACACCATCAGCAACCGCTGGATGCTCATAAAGCACATCATCAACCAGCCTGGTATAGACTTTAAGTCCGGACACATTTGCCATATCCTTAACGCGGTCCGTAATGTAGAAATAGCCAACATCATCCATTCTCACCACATCACCGGTGGCCAGCCAGCCATCAACCAGCCCTTTGCCCGCTTCAGGCCAGTAACCTTTCATTACCTGCGGCCCGCGAACCCACAGCTCTCCTTCTTTCCCGGGAGCAGCCTCCTCGTTTGTCTCCAGGTCTATTATTTTGACTTCTGTATCTGGCATTGGTAGACCTATAGAACCAAGCTTTTCGGCAGCTATAAAACCAGTGATTTTTGAAAAAGACGAGAGGTTAATATGGGTGCCGCCACCTGTCTCCGTCAAACCGTAAGCCTCCGTTATCGGCATGCCCGTTTGCTGCTTGAACTTCTGAGCGATTTCTGGTGCCAAGGCAGCGGCACCGGACATGAACATGGTGTTTATCCTTCCCAGCCCTTTCGAAACCAGCCTCGAGTATTGAGTCGGCACACAGGCGCACATAAAAGGACGATATTTTGTCAACATCTGAAAAAGCGTATCAATGTCTCTTGGGTCGGGAAGCAAATATATCTTGAGCCCCCAATAAACAGCGAAGTGCATCATGAGATGCCCATACTGGTGAAAAAGCGGAATCGGCATCATTATGGAAGTCTTTCCTTTAACCCCCACCTTCAATGGCTCGATGTACCAGATAATATGGGTTATAGCCACCAGCCGATTGTGATGGGTTAACATTACACCTTTCGGCAGTCCGGTAGCTCCACCGGTGAAGACAAGAACGGCTAAATCATCCACTGGGTCGATTTCAACCTCCGGAGGCTTTGGCTCATGACTGGCTATCAAATCACGAATTTGATACGTGCCCGGTATTTGTTTTGCCTCCGGCTTCTCCAGCGAATAGTCCATAAGTGAGGTGAGGATTATTCTCTTGATTTTGGTTTTATCTTTTATGGAATTAACCAGCTCCAGAGACATCTCAGAGCAAATTACCGTCTCAGCTCCAGAGTCACCGATCTCATATATCAAATCAGCCGCCCTATGCAACACGCTGCACGGAACATGCACCGCTCCAGCTTCCAGTATCCCGAAATCGCCAATGAGGTACTGTGGGCAATTTGGCAGGATTGTGGCTACTTTGTCACCTTTCTTAATACCCAAAGCGGCAAGAGCAGCTGCCAACCTATCCGCCTCCAGCTTCAAGTCTTTATAACTCATTTCGTTTCCCAGATAGAAACACGCCGGATTATCAGGATACTCAGCCGCCGTAGCCTCCAGAAGGCTATTAACAGTCATCCTGGGGTAGGGTTGTTTTGTCTGCGGAAGCTTATATGGCCCTAACTTATAACTCCTGAGCCAGGGTTTATCAGCCAAAGAAACCATCTTCTCACCCCCTATATTTTGAGATTTTTTACCAAGATGTAGCAGTGAGGCTTTAGCCTTGTCATATTTTTTCATGTAGCCATGAGGCTTTAGCCTCGTGAGCTCGACCCTAAAGGGTCGAGGCTACATATGTGGTATATTAAATTTTGCCGATTACGTAATCCAGACCCAGCTCCTTGAGCTTTTCCGGGGTCGGCTTGCCGGTCTTTTTATCCCAGCCGCGGAATCCGTAATAGGCATCTAACATCTGCCCCAGCTTCTCCACTTTATGTCCTTGGGCAGCACCTTCAGGGAGTGGGTCTTCTAGTAGGCGCTTGGGAAGACTATCATCAGCTCTTGTCAACCCTTCTCTTACACTGAAAGCTCTTGCCAGATTATAAATCCTCTCCCCAAGCTTTCTGAAATCGCTGACATCGAATTTCCAGCCGACGCAATTGGCTATCATATCAACCCAGTCTTCCGTAGCCAGAGCCATGCCCATAAACTTGCACGTCCCCATGGCATCAAAAACAGTAAGGGCGTCCTCTAAATCCTTTAGAACTTTGGCCTCGGCTGGGTTTTCTACAAGCGGATCTTCAATTTTGCTATCCTCGACACAGAGGAAGGGGATGTCCATGAAGGTTGGGCCTTCAACATAAGCTGTAATATGGTCGCCACCACGATTCGCCGTAGCAAATCCCAATCCACACATTTTGGCTGCCCTAGGGTCATAAGCCGGCATCTCCAGACCTTTGACATGCATAGCGAATCTTTCCGTTCCTTTGCCCAGCTTCTCTGCCATCCTTTTCGTCCCTTCAGCTAACAAATCTCCGATGCCTTCCCTCTTGGCTATCTTATGTACAAGCTGAATAATAACATCAGGATTTCCGAATTCTAACTCTAATCCGTCAGTTTGGGACTTTGTTAATACTCCCTTCTCGTAACATTCCATAGCGAAAGCTACTGAACTGCCAGCAGAAATTACATCTAGGCCGTAGTCATCACACAAATTATGTGCCAGGGTGATGGCTTCTAAGCTTTCAACTGCGCACATGCCGCCAAAAGCCCCGATTGTTTCATATTCCGGTCCCTCTCCCTTGCAAGCATAGGGACCGGTCTTAACTACACTTACTCTTCCACAGCTAATTGGGCAGGCATAGCAGTGTTTTCTGTCTACCAGAAGTTCAGAAGTTCCAAATGTAATTCCGCTTATTTTCTCTATGTCTGGAAAAACCCCGGTTTGCCAGTTCCTGGTAGGAAATCCACCTCTGACATTCACCAAATCAGTGGCCATAGACGTTCCAAACGTTTCAAGGGTAATCTTCAACATACTTTCATTAACCAGGTCATAATTTGTCTTTGAGACTTTGGTGAAGACTTCTTTGTTTGCTACCTCGATTGGCTTTGCCCCTCTGACAGCGATGGCCTTTAAGCGCTTCGAGCCCATTACAGTCCCCATGCCGCATCTTCCAGGTGCCCGGTGAAGGTCGTTAATAACGCAAGCATATCTGACTAGATTCTCACCAGCTATGCCAATACAAGCAACTTGGAACTCTTCACCCAGTTCTTCTTTGATTAATCTGTTGGTTTCAGCAACACCTTTGCCCCAGATATTCTTTGCATCTCTAAGCTTGGCGTTCCCCTCGTCAATTACAAGGTAGACTGGCTCTGGCGAGATACCTTTGAAAACAATCCCGTCAAAGCCTGAACCTTTGAGATGCACCCCCCAATTGCCACCCGAGTTTGCCTCTCCCCAAAAACCAGTCAGCGGCGACTTGGAGACTACGCAATATCTTCCAGCACTTGGAGACTCTGTCCCGGTCAAAGGCCCGGTCATAAATATGAGGGCATTTTCTGGGCCTAGCGGGTCGGCACCTTTTGGCACTTCATCGAAAAGGTATTTGGTTGCCAGTCCACTCCCGCCCAGGAACATTTTGCGCGCATCCTCTGGAGGGACTTCCTCTGAGATATTAGACTTTGACAAATCAACCTTCAGAATCTTTCCCATGTAGCCAAACATTTTTTGCACCTCCTTTCGTTCTTTTCGCCATTATTTCTGAAATTGCCCAATAATTCTAATAGATTCGCCCTGCCCTTTGCTTTTCTGGCAATTATAGCCGCTGCTGGACCAGCCGGACTTTCAAATTGGCATCATACACATGACCATCCTACCCTGTGCCTCCCAGCAACGGCTATAACCTCAGTTACTACACATGGCCGCTTCCAATAGACTAAAAATCTATGGATTTGCCGTCGTAAGCATAGCGGAAAAACTTTTCTGTCTCTTCGCTGTTAGGTGGCCGAGCAGTGGTAACAAGTTGAAAATCCATCATGGCATTATCTACTAGCTTTTCTATGCAGTTATTAAAGCTATCCGACGGGATACCTGTCTCCTTAATGCTTAATGGTTCCTTAACACTGCGGGCTAGCTCACGTATTGCCTGGGCTAGAATTGGTGCTGCCTTTTTCCCTTTGGGTACCTCCAATTTGATAGAGTAAGCTATCTCGGCCCAGAGCTCCTCACGAGCGTCTCCGATAAACTCGATGGTATAAGGCAGGAATAGCCCCACTGCCCTGCCATGGGGTGTATGGAATACGCCTCCTAGGGCATGGCCGGTAGCGTGTGCCAGCGCACACATCGAGTTGATAAATCCCATCCCGGCAATACAGGCAGCATTATGCAGCTTTTCCCTGGCTTCCATGTCGTGCCCATCTTTGTAGGCTCTGGGCAGATATTGGAAGACAAGCTGGATAGCTCTAAGCAAAAGGCCATCGCTGAAATCGTTCTTCCAGGTACTGGTAAATCCCTCCACAGCATGGGTCAGCGTGTCCAGACCTGTCTGTGCGGTAAGATCAGGAGGCATCGCCAGCGCAAACGCCGGGTCTACAATGGCAATATCAGGAGTACACTCACGGCAACCAAAACTCCCCTTCCTCTGCTCGGCGGTGACGGTGAGCACCATCCCCCAGGTTGCCTCGGCACCCGTACCTGAAGTTGTGGGAATACCAATAAGCTTAGCCTTCTTCCGGGGCCCTAAAGGGGTAAAGGGATTTATCTCCTCTACCTTTACATCCGGCCTTTCATATCCTGCCGACATTCCCTTGGCCGCATCCATAACCGAGCCTCCCCCCAGCGCCACTATCCAGTCCGGTCCATACCGGCTTATTTCGGATGCCCCCTTGTTCACTGTCTCGATTGAAGGGTCAGGCTCAACTCCATCAAAGACAGTGCTCTTTATCCCTGCTTTCGAGAGTTGTTCCTTGACCTTGTCGACGAAGCCCAGTTTTACCATATTGGCATCAGTAACGATGAAAGCAGACTTTCCCTCCAATTGAGCCAAACGAGTCACTGCATCTCGCCCATAAACTACCTCCGGACTCACAAAATACCACATAACTACCTCCTCTCCAAAATTTGAAGTTAGCTCAAAATGTTTTACGTATATTTATTTCAGCTCAAGGCCATGCTGGCTACTCACGCAATTCAGTTTCGATAAGAACCGTGCAATTCACCAAGGGAATTCGGTTTCGAACTGGAGCATGCAGTTCACCAGCTCTACGGCAGCCTTAGGCATCTTCATAATTTGTGCCATGTCCCCCTTAAGGTTGAGCTTGCCGGTCATCATGGCTTGAACAGGGTCCAGCTTCTTTTCCAATATTTGACGCCATATCCCTAGTGGAGCCCAGAAGCGGTAGGCAGGGGTCTTGGCGCTTTCGTCAGCGACCACAGAAGCAGCGCGACATTCGCCATGCCAAAGGTCAAAGTACATAATGATTTTCTCCTTCAGCCCCCCTTCTGGCTCGACGATAAAATACATGTCTCCTTCCCAGTTCTTCGCCGCCTCCTTGTACGCTTGGCTCTTATTAGTTGCCTCACACGCAGCCTTTACCCATTCCTCCGATGCATACCTGATTGCCATTTTTTTACCTCCTTCTTTTGAATTTTGCCTCCAAAGTTGCATATCTTAGCTATCCGCTTGCTACCCTATAACCATTCTCACCTCCCTCGTTTAAATTCTACCACAGATTCTTGAAAAATCAATAGTCAATAAAGTTAATCAAAAAGTTCACCAATATTCACCGGTGCGGAAGGCGTAGTTATCAACTACAATTTTTTCACAGATCGAAGAATAGGCCTTGAAATTCTTGATGTTAAAATGTTTGGCTGCCAGCGCCTCCATGAAGCTGACAATCCTTTCATCAAAGACTAAAACACCTATTTCTCTTTGAGAACACCTATCCAGAAACTCCCCATCTACCTGATACGGGAAAAGGAGATATCCCCTGTTGAAACAGCCCTTTAATCTCTCCAAGACATCTAATGCACCCAAAGGGTCTTCAGGGCCGCAACACATCATCACACATTCCTCAGCTGGTAGTCGATAACCATAAATCTTCCAGAAGACCTTGCCTTCCAGTTCAGTTTTACTTTTAACCCAACCATCCTCCTCACTATCCCGCAACACAGCAATAACAAAATCTTCGTCAAACCCAGTCTTTTCCACTATGGACTCCGTAGATATCCACTCATCCTCACTCAATAAATACATGAAGCCTGTTGGTGCTCCACCCTTGTTTTTTAGGCGGAGTTTAACCTCCTCTAACTTAGGCTTTATCCCTATGACATCGGGCTTAAGGTCTGTATCCGGTATCTCCGGCAAGATCTCCACGTAGTAACCCATACCAGACAAATACGCTCCAGCTACAAGCCGAAGTTGCTTTGCCTTAATCACGGCGTCTCCTGCTTTCTGCATCCTCCATATACTACTCGTAAACTCCTTTTATCTTGCAAAGCTCACTATGGCTGCTAAGATTTATCCCCCTTAAAGTTCAATCTCTGGGAAATACTTTTGTACCATCCCTGAGAGTGCCACAAAAGACGATGTCTGCGTGCTGAACCCTCGCTGCCGGCACCTGGGGTTCAGGCATCTGCAAGGTAAGAGCTCCTTTAGGGCAAGCCTCGATGCACTTCCCACAGCCATTGCAATTCACCATACCAGAAAAAATTATTTTGTGCGGTATATCCTCCAGTCTTTGGGGAGCATTTTCTCCCACCGGGGGAGGCTCACTGTTCATGAATCCAATAACATTTGGGCCCGCCTCTAAGCACGCCTTGACACACTTCAGGCACAATATGGCGTTTCCACATGCCTCTTCATCTACAGTAATAAGCGGCCTTGGTGTAATATGTGTGTATTCCATTTTATCTCTCCTTTCGCCCAAATTCACTTCCTGCGTCACCAGGTATCCACCAGAGAAGGGAACGATAATCGGTCCACCAGCTTTATTGCTCCATGTGGACAAGCTGCTCGGCATAAACCACAACCAAAACATGCTTGAGGGTCAATGTACAATATGCGGTCTGCAGGAGAATACCTCATTGCCCCGAACTGGCAGCGCTGCATGCACACCGGATAGTCCTTACATCCCTCTCTGCACTTCACCGGGTCAACCATAGATACATATTCTCCCTTGCGCTGACCGTTCATCACTCCGTAGGACAATCTGAACTTTGTTGGTATGCAATCAGTAGCCGTACAATGACATATAACTATGGGAGGGATTCCATCAAAATTAACACCGGCGTGCCAAATTGAATGCAAAAATCCCTTTTTTTCAAATTCTCTCTCGAGCTCTTTTGCTTCTTTCTTGGAGATAACCCTTGAATCTTTCTCCCAGGGTCTCTCCTTTAGCGCGGTTTCGACTGTTGGCCAGAAATACATGCAGCGAATGACATCCTTTCGGCCAAAATACCTGCGACAGGCGCAGTGCGCCAGCAGAAAAGGTCCGTGACAAAGGTCTATTATCTTGAGAGCGTCCTCTAAAGGAACGATTTGCCCACCATGAGCAGTTACTTGCTCCAAAGCCATGCTCAGGTTGCCTGAGTAGTATAAGTCAGGCGCCATAAAATCAACATTTGACATAGCACCCGCCTCGAAGGTATTCTTCAGTACACCCCCAAGCATCCTCGTAGTAGGTTCATGAACTTCAGCAGTGTAAAGTTCATCACGGTAATTATCGGGATTAAGATACCACTTGGTACCCCCTCCATATTCCACACAGTACCTACACATTCTTGACCTCCTTTATAAAACTTCAAATACTCAAACCCCGCGACCTTTGGACAAACGCACACATTCTTAACTTACTTGATAAATGGACTCTCTTTCGCTTGTAGTTGTCACCTCCTTCCATCCCCAATAATCTTAGAAGTTCTAGCTACTGCCAAACTGTAACTATTACTTGACCAGACTACACATGAAGTCCGAACAATACCTGTCTCCTCAACTACCTTGCTTTCTCTCGAAGAATGCGGCTAGCGCCTCGCCCCCAATTTGGTCATAGAGCTCGGGGCAGCTGCTGTAAATCTTTTCAGTCTCTTTTCGTAGCACAATCTTACTCGAGCCAGTAGTACAGGTGGTCACACATAGTCCGCACCCAATGCACCTGTCAGCATCCACCCCCACTTTTTCGTCGACAACAAACCTTGCGTCGGTAGGACATCGTGCGATACAGGTCTTACAGCTTTTGCATTTCTCTGAATCAAAGCTCACCACATAGCGTGAAGGTGCGCTGAGATTTGTCTGCCCCCGCATGACACCCCTTAAAAGGATGCAGCTGCAAGAGCAGCAATTGCACAGACTTAGAATTTGTCCCTCACAATTATCGACGCAATGGACGAGCCCATGGGCTTCACAGTCTTTCAGTATCTCTATCGCTTCAGCGTAGTCAATTTTGCGTGCGAACCCGTACTCAATCAGGCTTTCAGCTAGTTTATTGAAAACAAAACAGGTCTCTCGAGGATGGCCACAGTCATCAGCCACTAACTTTTTCGTCTTTCTGCAAAAGCACTCCGCAACCCCAATCAGAGTGCCATCTTTCCTGACCATTTCTGTGATGATATCAATGGGTAAAATGCTACGTGGGTCCGGAACCACAATGTTGATATCGATTGTGCGCAGAGCGGAGGATTTTGTGATAGCCGGCTCTGCTGGCAAAACGCGATAGAAGGGCGTTTTGGTGGGCACTGTAAATCCTCCTTCACCCTCAATCAGTGTGTTAAAAAATCTGGCGAAAAATGTGCGTTGTGGTCCCTCTTCCCCTTTCCTGACCTGCTGTTCTGTCATAAATATGATATGTTCCCGCTCATAGGCATGGTCTTTTTCAGTCTTGTAGGCGATGATTAATCCCTTGGAGGCAAGCCGTTTGAGTCTCTCGTGAAGCTTGTCGGGAGGGAGCTTCGCTTGCGTTCTCAGTTCTGTTAGTGTTATATTCCCGGCTAACGGCAACAGAAAAAATACCTCAAGGTCTTCAGTGATAACTGTTTTTTGCAGTGCCTCCTTCAATTCATTTCGGTTTGGAATTTCACCGACTAGTACTTCGTAATAGTCACAAAGCTCTTCGTAGTAGTCTCTCTCAGTCATATGTATCTTCCTTCAGTTTTTGCTCTCCATCAATTGCCGTAGTCAACCTCGCGTTCTCATAATCATATTCTATTGTGCCAAAATCTTACCGAGCACGGAGCAGAAACTAGCCGGATCTTCAACCATGGCGCAGTGCTTGACATTCTCAATCGCATACACCCATGGTTCTGAGCCAAAGTGGTCATTGACCATTCGAGCTACACCTTCATCAGTTGTCCCAAAAATGTAATAGTGAGGTATCTCTAGGTTCTTGAAGACCTCAACAGCCTGTTGTTTCTCCAAAAAAAGACCTATTCCTTTTAACGAACGAAGAAAGGAATAAGATGTAGATTGCTTCATTACACGGGCGGACATCTCAAGTGTCTCTGGGCTAGGAGCCTGAAAAAAGTCCGCAGTCGTTTCTTTGGCGCGCATTTTCAGGCCCTGAAATAGGACACCGAACTGTGCCTCTTCCATGCCAGAGATTTGTTGGAACACAGGTGCCATATAGCTTGGGTCCAGAGTGGTATCCAGCAGCACCAGTTTCTCCACAAGGTCTGGCTGTAGTTGGAGCAGTGCCATTCCCACAGAGCCTCCCATAGAGTGCCCGACATAAATGACTTTGTCGACTTTTTTCAAAGCCAGAAATTCTCGAATTGTCTCGGCTTGCTTTTCCATCGAATAATCGAAGTCTTCCGGTTTGTCTGAGCCTCCAAATCCGAGCAGGTCAATAGCCAAACACCGATACTTCTGCATCTCAGTGCAGGCCATGGCTTGTACCCAGTATTCACTTGACCCACCTAGGCCGTGCACAAACAAGATAACAGGAGCATCTTTGGGACCCTGATCTATGTGGTACATCTTCCAACCGGAAGCAAGAGTAAGTTCTGGCCCTTCGGGTGAAGGCTGCGGCCTTGCGCATCCAACACTTCCCAAGCCGCCAACAACTACCACTACCAACAGAGCTGCTACCAACCACCTACTTAAGTTTCGCATGAATCCTCCTTTCTAACTATCGACTAATAGCATTTGTAAGCTTAAGTTAATGATTCTTGTCTGACCTGAAAATGGTCTTTGTCAATTTCTTGGATTCTTTTCAATAGTTTTTTGACCGACAAGCAAGCGGGGGAATCTTCCGGTAAATCCCATAGTGATTTCCCTTTCAGATTATAATCCTTGACGTTAACATCGTAGTCTATCTTCCCCAGAAACTGTTCGCCTGAATTTCGGAGATATTCTTCTCCCTCTGCATTAAACTCATGGTTTCCCACCAAATACAAGTAATCGTAGGTTATCTTTACCGCATCGATAATGCGCTTCATCCTTTCTATATGCTTTGCGGATTTTAACGAAGGGTCTGATAACACAAACAGGTCGTTTATATGCGATACTACTCTCCGATTCAGATGCTCTAATCCAGCTGGCGAATCTATCACCACACTTTTATATTCCGTGATGAGCCTAGGAATTATGCCTTTAAGTGAACTATCTTCAGGGCAATAGCACCCCTCAGCCCATTTTGTTCCTAAAGTAACCAGGTCAAATTTTTGACTTCGATATATGCAATTTGTGTAAAGCGAAGCTTCGAGTTCATCAAAGTATAACCGAGAACCCAACTTCCTCGTCCCTTGGATATCGGAGACCACACTTGAAACGGTATTCACCCCTTCCTTTTCTAAATCTACTCCCAGCATGTCACCTAAACTCTGATCAGGGTCAACATCAATTAGCAATAAAGGAGAAGCTAAGTATTTGCTAATAATAGCGGAAAAAGTTGACTTCCCAGTTCCCCCTCTTCCGGTAGAAACAATCACCTCCGACATTTCTCGTCTTTCTTGTTCCTTGTTCTATCCTTTTAGTACCATTAGTGGTGAAATCTTCATTAGTACTAAAAGATTGCCTCTAGCTTTCACTTTGCCGGTGAGTAAAGCCATTGTGGGGCTAATTTGGCCGGAACTAACATATGCCATGTTCTCAAATCCGGCTTCCTGATATGCGCTTGGCTTATTTATGGCATCATTTTGTATCTCTATCTCACCCTGCCTGAAATTGAGTGTGACTGCTACACCGGAGGTGCTCTCTCTTATGACTACACTAGCTTTCAACTTCTCGACGCGCTTGTAAATCTTGGGGTCCCGGAGGTTCGTGTCTATTGTCTCCTTCAGCATCCTCCCCAGGCCATTAAGCTCCTCCCCTTTCTTTACCTTGACTTCTGCCATCTTTAATTACCTCCCTTCAAACTCTTTTTCTTCTCTGATTTAATTGTCATTCGCCAGAATACTTTATGTCAACTTAATCACAGAGTTTCAATATCATACCAATACCTGGCAACCTCGATGAGGTCCAATTGTCTGCCCCCCATCCAAAGCTGTGACATTTTTACGTCTCTCCAGTGCTTTTCGAGGTCATACTCCCGGCAATAACCATAGCTGCCCATGAGTTCCATGGCTCTCCCTGTGGCATGGACGCCCGCGTCAGTCACAAACAAAGAAGCCGCCCTGCTTCTACATACCATCGCCTCATCCCATGGCATTATTCCATATATATCGGGGTTGTCTAGTTGCCTCGCCAATGTGTAGAGCCATATTGATGATGCCTCAATATCTACAATAATCTCGGCTAGGACTGCGGCATTGATGCTATGCTCTTTCAAAGGTTTCCCAAAAACAACTCTCTCGGAAGTCCACTTTTTAATGATTTCATAGGTATTTTTCATCGGTCCTAGTGCTAGACAAGCACCAGCTACGTTGCCAAAAGCTAGGATCTCTCTAAAGTATTTGGCATCATCACCAGGACCATGGGCTCGATATCTCTTTGGCACCTTTACATTATCAAACCAGATGTCGGAGTTGTAATCTGCCGCCATGCCAGCTTTGTGGTATGGTGCCCCCACTGTAACTCCCGGGGTATTGACCGGGACATAAATGATGGCGATGTCCTCCTCGTTTGATGAGCCTGGGTTAGTGGAACAAAGCACGCCGTGCAAATCCGCATCTGCGTTTGAGGGCCATAGTTTTTGACCGTTAATTACCCAGTCACCGCCTTGCAGCCTGGCTGAGGTTTTTATTGTTTTTCCATGCACACGTCCTACGTTTTCTATATCTGAACCCCCAGCTGGCTCAGTCATATCCATGCAGCAGGTATACAATTCGTCGCCGCAGAACCTTGGGCCAAACTCACGGCACAACTCCATGTTTCGATGTGGTTTCCGCGTAACTGGAAGCAGCGGCCACCCGCAGCTGACCGCTACTGCCAAAGCAAACGCAGAATCGAACCTCGAAAGCTCGTCAGCAACAACACAGAAAAAGGTTGCTTGATTGGGAACATCCATGCCACCTACCTCTGCTGGCCAACCGCCCTTAGCCAATCCTAGGTCCACAAGCAATTCTTTCATTAAAGGTTTGACCAGCTTATGCTCCCTCCAATCCTCATCAATTTGCCGCCGGATAGGTATATATTTGTCCTCTCCCCACTGCCTTATGACCTTGCCCATGTCTAATACTATGTCTGGAATCCATTCTTTAGGTCGAAGAAAATCATCTATTGTCGGCATCCTATAACCTCCTCTTGCACAAACTTGCTTTTGACTATATACCGGCCATCATTTTCGTATAAGCATCACCTCTATATTGTAACCACCACTACCTTTCTGGTTCGATTTCCCCACCTCCCCTGTGTAATTACTATAACCTTGAGGACATTAGAAGGCTGAAGATGCGGCTCACTCCTCACAGGGCTTCCTACTCAATTATATACATTAGCACTAAATTGAGCTCAGATTATAGGCACAGAAATGCCAGATTCTTGAGCATTTATGCCATGGGCAATTTTGACATGCTATTAGAATTGAAGTAAAATGAAAGATAGAGAGCCTGCATAGTTCATCGAACGGGGCGAGGGTGTAGATGTGACTGCGGTAATAAGTGTTGTGGTCGGCGAACCGATACCACTGATGAGAGAGGGTATTTGTAAGATAATTGCTGGTGCGCCAGACTTGGAGCTTGCAGGCGATACGGGTAATCGTGACCACTTTCTACAGCTGGTAGCCAATCGTGAACCTAAAGTCGTTCTCGCAGACCTTAGATGCCCCACCCCTGCTAAGTGCGGCTTGATCAAACGCCTAAAACGGATGGCTCCCACCACTAGAATCGTGGTACTAGGCGACGGCGCGTCCGAGTCTTGTGTGATGGCCTGTGTTGAGGCAGGGGCCGCAGGCTATATCATAGAAGATGCATCAGCGGACCAACTGCTCCAGACGATTCGCGGTGTTTATGCCGGCGAAGCTGTAGTTGACCTAAGTGCTATGCTTAAGGCGGCAAAGAAGTCACACATTCAAATATCTGGCTCCATTAATCTCAAAGGCATTAATCTCCGAGAATTAGGAGCGCTTCAGCTCGCGGCTAGAGGGTTAAGCAATAAGGCCATTGCACAAAAGATGTTTGTATCTGAGCGTACCATTCACAGCTATTTCCGGTCTATGTTTAGGAAGATGGGGGTAGCATCACGAACAGAGGCTATCTACCAAGCCTTGGCGAATGACTGGTTCACTTTAGACTGATAAGCCAAAGGAGCTCCCTTTTCAGAGGCCGTTTGAAGGCTAGCAGGTTCGTTCACCTTTTGAGGCTTAAATCTTTAATTTGTCGCGAAAGAGTAGGCTAGGTTGTTTATTCATCTCTTTGTATCTAAAAGACACATTACGCTATGTTGTGACATTAACGTTTATCGCCCTGTCAGTAAGAACCACAGCGCTCGCAGTGGTTTCAGTTTGATGAATGGAGGAGGTAACTCTAGCTGAATTTTCTCGGCTACAGGAAACATGTTTATCCTGTCCACCTCTGGTTTCAAGTGGTCTATTTCCTCAATATTGTTCTTTGACAGCAGGTCATCAATGCGGCGTGCCATTTCCCAGGCGGCTCTCAGGCGCTGCTCGCTTATTTTTGCCATCTGCTTAGGGATAACTCCGTGTTTTAATTTCGTTTGATTAAGGCGCAAGATGGCTTCGTAGGCGGTGTCCACAATCTGCTGGCGGGTCAGCCAGTCCGTCTCATAATTGAGGGAATATTTCCAGCTTGGTGATACCAGCGCCTGGCGATGTTCTTCCAGCCTCCGGAACAGGATGTGGTAGCCGTAGCGCTCTGGGTGCTCAAAGCCCAGACTGCCCGGGTCAAAGAATGGCGCCAGCGGGGAGATGAACAGAGACAGTCGCTTATCCCCCTTGAATTTGTCTAACAGGTGGTCGCAGTAGTCGATGGTGTCCATTACCGACTGTGGGGTTTGCCTCGGTAGCCCGATCATGAAGAACACGTCCAGCCGCCCGCAGCCGACATCCAGCGCATCGCTCAGAGTTTGCTCCAGTTCCTGGCTGGAATAGGGTCTGCCGATAATCCTTCTTATTTCGGGGTCATGGGATTCGGGAGAGATCTCTAAGCTGAAGTCAGGGCAGGCCAGGCTCATCTGACGCAGGAAGTCTCTTGAGGCAGGGTAGAACAGCTCGAGGATGAATTGATTCTTCACCTTGTTCTGCCGAAGCAGGCTCAGAATTTGGTTGGCGTAGTTCTCTCCCGCCTGGCGCAGGTCACCCAGTATGAAGATTGGGCCATTGCTGAAGCGCGAGATCTGTCTTATATCTCGAGCCACGGCTTCCGGGGAGCGAAAAACTGGCTTTTCTCTGTTGTAGCAATGTCGGAAGGTTGTAGCAGAACCGCCGCAGATAACACAGTTCTGGGTGCAGCCGCGGCAGGTAAGCACTGCCGTAATGGGATAGCGAAGCCAGTCCTTAACCGGTGTGTAGCTGATAAGGTCGCGGTACCTAATCACAGACCGAACCACATTACCGTAATGGTTGACCATGACATCGCTTAGGTCAGCCGGAACGTGGCAGAACGGGTTTTCGTGTATCGTCCCATGGCTGTCTCGCCAGGCAAGGTTGGGTATTTTTTCGAGCTCTCCATTGTTCTTTATACAATCCATCAGTTGCCGGAAAGGTTCCTCCGTGGAGTCTCCTCTGAGCACATAGTCCACCTCTGGATATTCGAGTAGTTCTTTATAGAAATAAGAGGATGAAAAGCCGCCAAATATTACCGTTGCCTCAGGGTGCCATTTTTTCACTATTCTTGCCATCTCGATGGCGCCGTGACAATGCACCATCCAGTGTAAATCGATGCCGAACACCGGTGCCTTAAGGCGTCTTACAAATGCCTCGGCGTTAAATTTCTTGACCCTCAGCATGCGCACGGCAAGATTTACAATGTGCACTCGATAGCCGGCGCGTTCCAGATATTCAGCGATGCTGGTAAGCCCGATGGGGTACATCTCGAAGACCGGGGAAGGTGGGATGAGGTCACTGACCGGTCCGTAAAGGATGGTTTTCTTGCGGAAATCATACACGCTGGGCGCGTGTAGCAAAATCAGGTCAGTTGACATAGTTATCTCCTTGGCGGCGTCCGGAGCAGCCAAGATGTAGGGACAGGGCTTTAGACCTGTCCGAAGCGGACAGACCTTCAGGTCTATCCCTACAACTTAGAGCAATCAAAGTCATGAGCTGAAGTGTTTAGCAACAATATACTATTTTTACTGTAGTAGCGACCTTAGGGTCGCCTTTCTGTTGCGAGGCTAAAGCCTCGCAACTACATGAAGAAATAAAAGGAGAATAAGGTGATCTGGCATATATTAAAGGGCTCTATTTGCGAGGATAAATAAACTTATCCAGATTATGCCAGCTATACTCCAATAGATTCCTTTCTGTTTACCTGTTTTGGCTCCAAAACCAGCAGAACTAAACAGACATCCTAAAATGAATAAACCTATAAGAAGCCACATCATTTTGAGGAAATCATATCATGAATGAACAGTCCACGATTTTAGCTCAAAAAACTCTTGCCAGAATATAGCCAATGCCCAGGAGCAACTGGGTCACCAGGATAACCAGGACGTTGTTTGCCATAGCTGGCATTAGCTTGCTTTCGTCTTGATATTTCAGGGCACCTTGAATAGCCCTGATGGCGAAGGGGAGCGTTAGCAAGGCTATTAAGGAGAAAATTGGCATTAGCCCCGCCGCTACCCAAACAACTATCCACAAATAGACTATGCCGGTTAGCGTTGAATAGACTATGCTTGCCCCCCTCTTTCCCATAGTCATGGGCAGGGTTTTTCTGCCGGCTTCCTTATCAGCTTCAGTGTCAGGAAATTCGTTCAGCAAGAGCAGGTTGTGCACCAATATACCAGAAGGTATAGATGCCACAACGGCGGGAAGAGTGTATTCGCCTGTCTGAACGAAGTAAGCTCCCAGAACCGGTAAAGCCCCCATGCCAGCCCCCGGAGACCACTCAGGCCATCCCAGCCTGGTCAGGAGCGGCGTATATAGGAGAATGCATATTGCGCCTACTACAAGTAGTGGCAAGAGGAGCCAGCTACTAACCAGCACGAAGTAAATGCCTATGGGCACTGCCAGCAAGAAGCAGGCCAGACCGAACCATAAGACGTGCTCTGGCTTGAGGGAAGCGGCAGGAAGGAAGCCGCTGCCGCCGCTAAATGGGGTCCTTCGAGTCTTCAGGTCAATTCCGCTTTTGTAGTCGTAGTAATCGTTGAGCACATTGACACTGATGTGGCATAAGAGCAGCCCGACGAAAGCCAACAGAGCACGGCTGAGTTGAAAGGTACCATCATACCAGGCCATGCAGGTGCCCAGAAAAGCCAACACCACGGAAAGAAGCAAAAACTGTGGCCTGGTCTCGAGGAACCATATCTTCAGCTTCATTGAAGCCTTGAGTATAGCAGACACGCCAAGGCTGTGTCTACAATGGTGGCGGGTGTGTATCTGTCATTGCGAGTAGCAATAGCGACGAAGCAATCTTGGTTGGTGGTGGAGCTGAGATTGCCTCGCTATGCTCGCAGTGACACGGAAAGTAGGGACAGGCCTTCAGAGCTTGCCCTGAGCGGAACGAAGGGTCTGTCTACTTCGGACAGGGCTAAAGCCCTGTCCCTACATCTTAGGTTCGGGCGCTGATTTCTTCCGGCTGAATCCGAAGATATATATTATCTCCAGGATTGCCAGGGTATTAAGCAACAACAGAGCCACAAACCACCATAAGTGTTTGTTGCCGGCAGCCCTCCATAGGGCTACACCCTTCCATGGCAAGGTCCAGAGGACGAGCAAAAGTATAACCCATATCATCCAAAGTGGTGTTGGGCATGAACTTACTAATTCCATTTTTACCCCTCCTTTGTCTTTTGATTGTTAATTCGGCTAAAACCTTCTTTCCTTCGTTAATCCTCCCCAGTGCAATAACCTTTTTTATCAGACTCTCCGGGTAAGAACGATAGTTGTCATATATCTTTGAAATATCGGTATAGTTGACCTCCATGTGACTACCTAGAATCGAGTTTCACATATTACTGCTTACTCGAGTGTGCTAAAGCCCGCAACTATGAGTTCCTTACACTGTGAGGGTGACGGCTGGCTTTTATAGGTTGATATTAGAATATTTTCTCCACGGCCTGGCCACGGTCTTATTTTCCAAAATATCCATGGCTCTATTTATCATTTTTCTGGTATCGCTAGGCATTATGATATCATCAATATAGCCTCGCTCCGCTCCTTGGTAGGGGTTCTCGTAAAGCTCTCGATACTCGTTTATCCGCCTGGCTCTGACTTCTTGTGCGTTTTCTGCCTCTTTTATCTCCTTGGCGAAGATGACGCTGGCTGCAGTCTCAGCGCCGACAATGGTAACCTGGGCTGTTGGCCAAGCGAAGACGAGGTCAGCGCCGATGGATTTGTCTAACATCCCGTAGTGGGCACCAGCGTAAGACTTCCTCACTATGATTGAAATCAGGGGCACGGTAGCATCGGCCCAGGCGTAAAGCAGCTTGGCGCCATGACGCAGAATACCTTTCCAATCCTGCTCAGAACCTATCATATACCCGGGACAGTCGTGAAAGCTGATTAGCGGGATGTTAAACAGGTCGCAAAATCTTATAAATCTGGCCATTTTGTCCGCGGCATCTGTGTCGATGACTCCGCCAATCTGCGTCGGCTGGTTGGCTACGATGCCGGCTGAACGCCCATTGAATCGAGCGAAGCCAATTATGCAGTTTCGGGCGTAATCCTTCAATAACTCAAAGAAGTGACCATCATCGACTACCGATGTAATTACTCTAAGCATGTCAAAGGGCTGGGCTGAGTGGTCGGGAAGCATGGTGTCTAGCTCTGGGACTGTTCTCTCCGGGTCGTCCTTCGTCTCGATGCGGGGTGGCTTTTCCTTGTTATTCGAGGGGAGAAAGGATAAAAGCTGTTTGCACATGTCTAGAGCGTCTTTATCGGTTTCGGCTATGAGATGTGTTTGTCCTGATTTGACGGCATGAGCTTTCCAGCCGGAAAGTTCCTCGAGGGTGATTTCCTCTCCGATTTGAGTTTTTACGAAGGCAGGACCGGCGATGCCCATAAAGCCAGTATGACGGCATTGGATGAGGAAATCTTGCATTACTGGATGATAAGCCTGTCCGCCTAAGCATGGTCCCATGAGCAAAGATATTTGAGGCACTATTCCAGAAGCCAGAATTTGGGCTCTAAATAGCCAACCATAAGCCTCAAGTGTATCCATCCCTTCCTGAAGTCGGGCTCCTCCTGAGTCGTTCATGCTTATGCAAGGCCAGCCCATGTCCTTAGCCAAATCAAGGGCTCGGGCAAATTTCTTGCCGTGATATTCGCCAAAAGTCCCTGCCATGGCAGTATAGTCCTCCGCGATAACAATAACAGGCCTGCCATTTACCTTACCATAGCCAGTTATTACCCCTTCAGCTGGCACCTCCCTTTTGTCCATGCCGAAATGTGTGGTCCTGTGCTTAACGAAAAGTCCTATTTCGGTGAAAGTACTTGCGTCAAAGAAATAGTCAATCCTCTCTCTGACTGACCATTGCCCAGCTTTATGGCGTTGCTCAATAGCTTTTGGGTCTCCCATTTGCTTTATTTTTTCTCGTTTTACCTTGTATGCTTCGATTATCTCTCTGGTGCTTGCCATCCTTTACCCCCTTTCACAGTCAGGTTTTTAAGTTAGGAATGTTTCTCCGAGTGTCAGTGGATAGGCGCAATACGATTTATTGTTGTTTTAGCGGATGCCGATTTCTCGGGAGATAACGAGCTGCTGAATTTCTGAAGTTCCTTCGGTGATGGTTGACATTCGAGAGTCGCGGAAGTAGCGCTGGACCACGGACTCTTCCGTCAGACCATAGCCGCCGTGGATCTGCATAGCTTCGATAGTCACGTGTGTTGCTACCTCGCTGGCGAAAAGCTTGGCCATAGCCGCTTCTTTCACATGTGGCTTGTTTTGGTCATAGAGCCAGGCAGCATAGTATATCAGCCAGCGGGCTGCCTCTATCTCCATAGCCATCCGTGCCAGTTTGAATGCATTGGCTTGGAATTTGGCGATAGGTTGGCCGAATTGTACCCTTTCTTGAGCGTATTTGAGGGAGGCATCGTAAGCTGCCCGGGACAAGCCTAAACTTCGGGAGGCATGGGAGATCCTGCCGCCGGTTAGCGATTCCATCAAGTAGGGAAAGCCTTTGCCTTCTTCACCGATGAGGTTTTCTTCGGGTACAGCACAATCTTCGAAGCTTAGCTCTCCTGTTTCACCAGAACGAGCACAAAACTTATGGAGCTTGGAGCGATTGAACCCTTGAATGCCTTTGTCGACGATAAACAAGCTGACTCCACCTCGAGACCCTTTGCTTTTGTCAGTATAAGCGGCAGCCAGAACAAAGTCGCAAATATTTCCATTGGTGATAAAGATCTTTGTGCCATTGAGAATATACTTGCCGTTCTTTTTAGTGGCGGTTGTTTCTATAGCCGCAGCGTCAGAGCCGGCGTTAGGCTCAGTAAGCCCGAAAGCGGCTATTTTCTCTCCTTTAATAGCTGGTACTAAGTATTTCTGCTTTTGGTCTTCACTCCCTCGTGTGTAGACAGCAGAGGTAGCAATTCCTCCCTGTACCATGATACCGGCAGATATGCCGACGCTGTGGTAAGCTACTGCCTCAACTGAAATACAGTCACCCATCTTGCCTATCCCGGCACCGCCATACTTAGCGGGATACCTGACGCAAAGATAACCTAACTTGCCCATCTTGGGAAATAACTGGATGGGGAAGGTTGCTGTTTTCTCGGCTTCTTCAACGAGCGGGGCGATTTCTTTTTCCGCGAAGTTACGTATGGCTTCTTGGAACATTTTATGCTCTTCAGAAAGTTCGAAGTCCATTTTGATTTATGTCTCCTTTGTTTGAAAGTAATGGGGCAAACCTTTAATATTATATAGTAAATTCTTGGAAGTTAAAATAAGCGTATAACAGGTTTGGCATGGAAATTATCCCGGCCGTTGATATCAAAGATGGCAAATGTGTTCGGCTGTATCAGGGTGATTACCGCCAGGAGACGGTCTTCTCCGAAGACCCGGTGGCTGTGGCTCTTAACTGGCAGGCTCAAGGGGCTGGTCGGCTGCATCTGGTTGACCTGGACGGAGCTGCCAGCAGTGAGCCGCGTAATATTGCTGTTGTCGGGGCTATAGTAAAGCAGGTGAGCTTACCCGTGCAACTAGGCGGTGGCATAAGGGATGAAGCTACAGTGGCCAGGCTCTTAGCCATCGGGATAAACCGGGTGATTCTGGGGACGGTGGCGGTGGAGAATTCGGAACTTGTGGAAAGATTATGCCAAAAATATGGTGGGGCTATAGTGGTCGGAATAGATGCTCGTGATGGGCGTGTCGCTACTCATGGCTGGAAGAAGGACACTGAAGTTGCGGCTTTAGCATTAGGTCAAAGGATGGCGGCTACTGGGGTAAGGCGTCTTATTTATACCGATATAAAACGCGATGGCACGTTGACTGAGCCCGGTTTTGAAGCGATAGCCGAGATGGTCAAAGGTGTGAATCTGCCCATAATTGCTGCCGGTGGTATTTCGGCATTGAGCCACCTGAAGAAGCTCAAGGAACTGGGGGTAGAAGGGGCTATTGTGGGCAAGGCGCTTTATACCGGCGATATAAAATTGAATGAGGCTCTGGCGTTGGGGCTGTGAGAAAGTGGGCAGACCTTTAGGTCTGTCCCTACTTGTCATTGCGAGCGAAGCGTGGCAATCTAATGGTTACTCCCCTCCTCGCCGGGATTGCTTCGGGGCTTCACCCCTCGCAATGATAAAAGTGTAAAGGTGGTAGCTGTAGGGACAGGTTTTTGGACATGTCCGATGAATGAGGTGATGATATGTTGAAATTCGATGACAAAGGTTTGATTCCGGTCATAATTCAGGACGCCGATAGCGGTGAGGTGCTGATGTTGGGTTATGCTGATAAGGAAGCTCTGCGACGGACGTTGGATAGCGGTGAGGTCTGGTTCTACAGTCGCAGCCGACAGGAATTATGGCATAAAGGGGCTACCTCCGGCAGCATTCTGAAGGTGCAGTCTATGGCTAAAGACTGTGATGGCGATGCTATACTAATCCGGGCTAAGCCAGCCGGCCCGGTATGCCATACGGGCAATCGAAGCTGTTTCTTCCAGAAACTTAACAAGAAAGATATCGGCTAAGCTTGATTGTTAGAGATTAATGTCTCGCTACTATCGGCTTCGATGACCTTCTTCAATGCTGATAAGGCTGTTTCCAGTTGACTGTCGTTCGGTTCTCCTGTGGTCAAGGCCTGTAATAGAAGACCCGGGGCGAGGAGGCCACGTACAAACAAGTTCCGGCCATGTGCAGCCCCGAAGCGGATAAATTCATAGCCGATGGCAGCGATGACAGGGATTAAAACGATGCGGGACAGGATGCTCAGCCACAGCGGTGGACGGCCGAGCAGGGCGAAGACAATTATAGCGATAACCAAGACTGCCAGTAGGAAGCTGGTGCCGCAGCGAGCATGGGAAGTAGAATAGTTTTTGACATAGTCTAGTTCCAGGGGCATTCCAGCTTCGTAGGCATTGACCACCTTATGTTCGGCACCATGATAGGCGAAGACCCTCTTTATATCGGGCATCAGGCTTATCACCTTCAGATAGGCGATGAAGATGACGATGCGTAAGATACCCTCGATAAGGTTGCTGACCAGGGCTGAGGTGATGTATGGGTAGACGAGATAGCGGGTGAGCAGCAAGGGGGCGATAAAGAATAGGCCTACGGCGAAGGCAACAGCGATAGCCACGCTTCCCCAAAGCAGCGTCGGGGATATGCTTTTTTCGTCTTCCTCGGCTGCGGCAATCTGGGCAGAATGAAGCATGGCTTGAATGCCGAGGGCTAGAGTCTCGATGAGGATGATTATGCCTCTGATGAAGGGCCAGTTTCTCAAGCGGCCTTTGTATAAATTGGCAAGTGGCTGGCCGGTTACACTGATCTCACCATCGGGGCGGCGGACAGCGACAGCCACATTTTCCTGTCCCCGCATCATTACGCCTTCGATTACCGCTTGCCCACCGTAATAAAAAGGTTTTGAGTTTGCCATTATCAACAGCGGACAGGACATGTCTTTAGATCTGTCCGTAGCACACTCGTGCCTCGTCATTGCGAGCCCTTCGCTTTCTGTCATCCTGAGCGAAGCGAAGTATCTCATCTAACTTCCATACCACCGAGATTGCCATGTCGCTGGCGCTCCTCGCAATGACAGAAAAGAAAAACGCAGATTGCCACGGCTGTTCCCTCGTTCCACTCGGGACGCCTCGCAATGACAAAAAGAAGTAAAGGCTGCAATGACGGAAGAGCTTTAGTCGCTAAGCTTGTAGCGGCGTTTGAAGCGTTCCACCCTGCCGGCGGTGTCAACTATCTTCTGCTCGCCGGTGAAGAATGGATGGCACTTGCTGCATAGCTCCACTTTAAGCACCTTCCTGGTGGAGCCGGTGGTGAAGGTATTGCCGCAGGAGCAGGTTACCTTAGCATCGGTATAGTATTCAGGATGTATTTTAGCCTTCATTTCGCTTGCTCTGCATAAACGCTAACTTTTTTTCGGTCCTTGGTTGCCAGTTCGTATTTGACGGTGCCGTCAATCAGGGCGAACAGGGTATGGTCTCTGCCTATGCCGACGTTGCTGCCCGGATAAATGCGAGTTCCGCGCTGCCTGACAAGGATGGTGCCGGCATGAACCTGCTGACCGGCGTACCTTTTCACACCCAGCCGCTTAGCCTGGCTATCACGTCCGTAGCGTGTGCTGCCTCCGCCCTTCTTGTGTGCCATTAGCTCTTACCTCCAACTGCTACCTTTTTCTTTCGAGTTTTCTTCGGCGCTGCCTCCTCGCCGGGCTTTACGATTTTCTTGATTTCCAGTCTAGCATAAAGCTGCCGGTGCCCTGTTTTCCGGCGATAACGCACCTTGGGTTTATACTTAAAAACGATAATTTTGTTGCCTTTGTGTTCACCGAGGCAGGTGGCGATTACTTTGGCGCCATCGATGGTCGGGCTGCCGATGATGGTATCTTCACCATCGGCGATAAGCAGTACTCGGGAAAGCTCGACATCTTCGCCCTCGGCAACTGCCAGGCGGTCAACATCGATCTTTTGGCCCGGAGCTACTTTGTATTGCTTGCCACCGGTTTCGACTATAGCGTAAGTTTGTGCCATTTTCAAAAACGGAAGTTAATTTACCAGATTGGGCAGTCCAATGTCAAATTTTTGGGTTTGTTTCCACGGTGGGGGAAAGGGGAAAAACAATGTAGTTGCGGGGCTTTAGCCCCGCCGTCACCCCGGGCGACCCTAAAAGGTCGCAGCTACATTGGTTTTTTGATGGCGACCCTGGAAGGTTGCGGCTACATTGGTGGAGCCTCTTCGTAGCGGGCTAGGGTGAAGACCAGGTCGGCCAGGCGGTTGAGGTATTTGAGCACCTCGTCATTTTTAACCAGGCCGGCCTCCTTGAGGGCGACTACCCTTCTCTCCGCCCGTCTGATTATTGTCCGGGCCACATCCAGAGCGGCTGAGCCGGCGGAAGCACCGCCGGGGATAACGAAGGCATCGGGCATCTTGGCCTTAGCTTCAAACTCGTCTATGAGTTTCTCCAGCCTCTGCACCATCTCCGGAGTGACTGTTTTGCGTTTCTTTACCAGCTTTGCATAATGCTCAGCCGGGGTTGCCAGCTCAGCTCCGACGGTGAATAACTCCTGTTGTAAACTGAGAACGGTGTCTTTGATTTCGGGCCGACAGAAGCAACGGGCCAGCCCTAAAGCCGAGACTGCCTCATCGATGGTGCCGTAGGCTTCGCACCTGGGGTCGGATTTAGCCACCCTGTCGCCGAAAAGCAGGCTGGTTTCGCCGGTGTCTCCTCGTTTATTGAAAGTTTTCATCGGTTGTTGTTCCCCCCACATTGTAGTCTGAAGTGTCCCTACTACTGCCACTTCGTTTTGAGTCATTCTGAGCGCAGCGAAGAATCTCGAAGCTGTGTTAGATTCTTCGGTCGCTCCGCTCCCTCAGAATGACAGTAGTGAAAAGCTCCCTCAGAATGACAACAGTTAAAGGCTCCCTCGAAATGACAATAACATTCTACATGTGCTGCAATATTATGCCCTTTTCTGCTAGCTGGCTGGTCTCTGCCTCGGAGTATCCCAGCTCTTTGAGGATTTCATTGGTATGCTCTCCGAGCATAGGAGCCTGGAGTCTGATTTCAGGAGCCGCCTCCGAAAGGCTGATGGGCATGCGGGTGATTTTTATCTTTCCTTTTTCAGGATGGTCGACGTCTATAAGCATTCCCCGAGCTATGACCTGCGGGTTATCTATCACCTCGTCCACATTGAGAAGTGGCCCGCAGGGTATGTCAACGGCTACCAGTTTAGCTTCCAGCTCCTCACTGGTATATTGCTTCAACGTTGATGATAGCGTCTTCACCAGCTCCTCCCGGTTGAGCATCCTATTGACGTTGGTATCAAAGCGAGGGTCCTGAATCAGGTCGTTTAAGCCTAGCACCTGGCAAAAGCTCTGCCATGCCTTCTCGGTGGCAACACCGATGAAGATGAGTCCGTCCTTGGTCTCGAAGACCTGGTTGGGGGCGAAGCCGACGTTGGCTGAGCCGAGGCGAGCCGGCAGCTGACTGGTTAGGATGTAGTTGGTGGTAAGATGGGCGGTGTAGAAGACCGCAGTATCCAGCAGGGCGGCGTCTATCATCTGCCCCTGGTCGGTTTTTTGCCGCTGCAGCAATGCCAGGGCAATGGCATAAGCGCCAAACATTCCGGTGCCGTAGTCAATCGTGGAAACCGACGTTCTGACGGGCGGTCTGTCAGGTTCTCCGGTCGTGACCATCATGCCTGACATGGCTTGTGCCAGCGGGTCATAGCCCGGGCGTTCACGGTAAGGTCCGGTCTGCCCGAAACCGGAAATCGAGCAGTATATTATCCTCGGGTTTATCTGGCTGATGGCATTGTAACCCAGGCCGAGCCTGTCCACGGTGCCCGGTGTGAAGCTTTCCACGAGGACATCAGCCCTTTCGGCTAGTTTCAGAGCTATCTGGCGGCCTTCCTCGGTGCGCAGGTCTAAAGCCATATCCCGCTTATTGCGATTGATGTTGACGAACATTGAGCCAGCGCCGGCGTAACGGAAAAGTTCACCATTAACAGGCTCGATTTTGACCACATCGGCGCCCATGTCCGCCAGCAGCATGGTGCAGCAAGGCCCAGCAGCAGCATGGCTCAAATCCAGCACCTTCACTCCATCTAGAGGTAACATGTTATCCTCTGTAGTCTATTGTACACGCCACAAGTTGCCAATCAGAACATGGCCTGGCCGCCGTTGACACTGAGGGATTGTCCGGTGATGTAGCTGGCCTCGTCTGAAGCGAAGAAGCAAACTGCAGCGGCGGCATCCTCAGGAGTGGCCAGCCGACGGAACGGTACGGCCTTTATCATTTTCTCTTTCATTTCGGGGGCAAAAGCCACGAGGTCGGCGGTCATCTGGGTGTCTACCAGCCCGGGGCAGACGCAATTTATGTTTATGTTATAGCGTGCCATCTCCCGTGCCAGTGTCTTGGTAAGCCCCATTACCCCAGCTTTGGCGGCGGAGTACGACCCCATGGTGGTGACACCTATTCTGGCGGCATCGGAGCTGATATTGACGATTTTTCCGTAGCTCTTCTTCACCATCTCCTTGAGGACAGCCTGGGAGCAGAGCAGTGTGCTTTTCAGGTTTAGGGTGAGCAGCCTGTCCCACTCCTCCTTGGTGTCCAGGAAAGGCTCAAAGGTGAACAGGCCAACGTTGTTGACCAGTATATCTATTTTCCCGAACTGCTCCATCGTGGCCTGAACCATGCGGTGGACATCTTCGGCTTTGGTCATGTCTGCCGCTATGGCTGTCGCCTGAGCGCCGTCTTTCTTTATGCCCTCCACGGTATCTTTTGGCGTGTCAGGGTTCTTGTCCACGACCATAACCTTGGCTCCCTCTTTAGCCAGCCTGACGGCGATGGCTTTACCTATCCCCCTTGCCTCACCGGTCACTATGGCTACTTTATCACTGAATCTCATCTGTCACCTCCGTTGTCTATATTTCGAGCGAGCTGCTAAAGCAGCTCTTTTATTCCAGCCGATACTCAATCCCACAGAGCCTTAGCCACGTCATCTAAGCCTAGCTCAAGCAGCTTCTTTTTGCTGGGCTTGCTGCTGTTTACGTCCCAGTCCCTGGCGACGAGATAATCGTTACGCAATGTGGTGAAGTCCACGCTTCTCCCGGCAGTAGGCCCAGCTTCCAGTGGAGGATTGCCGGAGACCCTGCCCGGGACTTTGAAGTCAACCATGCCCATACCTTCACGGGCATTAAACGCCTGCCGCATGTTGGCAATCCTGTCTCCTATTTTCAACAGGCCGTCGATGTCACAGTGCCATCCTGTGGTCAGGTTTATGAAGTCAGTGAGGGCGCTTACATCCATGAAACCCAGGCCGAACATGCACACGCCGGCACAACTTATGACATGCATCAAGTCGCTGCCCATCTTGTTCGCCAGGCCGCGACCGGCAGCAGACTTGCGGTCGTAAGCGGGAAATTCTAGGCCGCTGGCTGGCCTGGTGCTGTAGTTCCCCTGGGTATGGCGGGCTGGTGTGGCATCAAGATAAGAAGTGGCATAGTTCATATAGCGCTTTGGGTCGTGCATCGGCACCTCCTGACCCTGGATGTGGATGGCCAATTCTTCGGCTCCTTTGCCTATCTGCTGTGCTGCTCGTTTGACGCCGTCGGCGAGCACTCGGCCAAAGCCCTCCCTCTTCGCCAGCTTCTCGGTCATTTCTACTATGGCCTTGTGGTTGCCCCATTTAAGCTCGATGCCATCAGTGTCCTTGCTGTCGATAAGACCTTTTTCGTAGCATTCTATAGCGAAGGCCATTGTGGAACCGGCAGAAATCGTATCCAGCCCGTAGCGGTTGCAGATATCATTGACCTTGATTATGGACTCGAGGTTGTAGTTCAAGCACATGGAGCCGAAGGATGCCAGGGTTTCGTACTCCGGCTTATGCACGCCTTCTGGATAGCTATATTGCCCTGTGCTTGCCTTCATGTGGCCGCCGCAGGCAACGGGGCACTGCCAGCAGCCATATTTACGCTCTTGCAGGTTGATTACGCTCTGGTCGCTGATGGCAATGGCATTGGTGAAGTCTAATGCTGTCCCATTCCAGTTCTTGACCGGGGCATCACCGATTTGGACGAATTGGTTCATGCCGCCACAGGTTCCGAACTGGCGGTACACCTCCACGGTGCCTCCCATTTGCCCGAGGTGTTTCGTCCTTGCCTCTTTTAATGCTGACTCATTGGCTACAGGTACCTTGCGATTTCCCCTCACAACTATAGCCTTGAGCTTCTTCGACCCCATCACTGCCCCCAGGCCAGAGCGGCCTGCGGCCCTGCCCTTATTGTTGATGATGCAGGAAATGAAGGACAGGCTCTCTCCTGCCGGGCCAATGCAGGCGACTCGAGCCTCTTTGCCAAGCTCAGCCTGGAGGAGCAACTCCGTTTCCCAGGTATCCTTGCCCCATAATTTGTCTGCCGTTCTCAGCTCGGCTTTGCCGCCGTCAATGAAGAGGTAAACAGGGGCAGGTGATATTCCTGTGAAGAAAATGGCGTCATAGCCGGCGAATTTCAGGTACGGACCAAAATCTCCACCGGAGTTGGCATCCCCCCATGTCCCGGTCAGCGGCGATTTGCCCACTGCCATATACCTCGAGCCGAAAAGAGCCGGTGTGCCGGTGAGAACGCCGGTAACGAATCCCAGCATGGCACCCGGCCCCAGCGGGTCAACTTTAGCTTTCTGCCGACTGAATATTATCCTGGCGCCGATGCCATAGCCGCCAAGAAAATCGCGATACAGGCTCTCTTCAGGAGCTTCCTCCCATATTTTGGCGTTTGTCAGGTCAACGAACAGAATTTTTCTCATGTAGCCGCCAGCCATTTATTCACCTCCTGAATTTGGATATGTTGCAACAACGTCAACTGTGCAATCTTGAATAACGGAACAACCAGCTTATTATACCCTTAAGTCTCAGGATGTCAATTACTCGAATTGCCTCATAATTATTGTTACCGAAAGTGGTATCGTTGCCTCAAAAATAGTGTTACCCAGAGGAGGCAAACATGACACGAGGCAGCATACAAGAATATACCGAGGCAGTGCGAGAACGCTAT
>Ga0194113_10000575_pt1 | contig 48366 bp, 29 predicted proteins | sample TA2MahC200mmetaG_FD_146193 | JGI IMG/M metagenome (GOLD analysis project Ga0194113, IMG submission 146193) | Freshwater microbial communities from Lake Tanganyika, Tanzania - TA2015017 Mahale Deep Cast 200m | ecosystem: Environmental > Aquatic > Freshwater > Lake | place: Tanzania: Lake... | reverse complement strand
GACGTCGCGGCGCTGGTCGTCATCGGCCAGACCTTCGCCATGCCGGAGCAGGTCAACGCCGGATTGGCGGCCTTCACTCAAAAGGGCGGGCGCATCCTGGTGGACGGCTCGACCACCGTGGCCCTTCCCGGCGCCGAAAAGATGGCCATCACGTTCCCGTTCGCCGTGCCGGGCAAGCCCCACAGTTGGACGGCGCCGAACATGGTGGGCAACGAGAATGAGACAATCCTTTTCGAGCGCGAGTATCCGGCGCTGGCCAAGGCGCTCGCGGCGGCGCTGGGCGACACCGGCCATGCCTGGCTCAAGTCCGGCAAGGGCGTGGAGAGCCGGATCAGCCTGATGCAGATCGACGGCGGCCGTGATGCCCGTTACCTCGTTGCCGTCAACGATTCCTGGGTGGCCAGCCAGGCCGACTGGCACCAGGTGAAGGAAACGCTGTCGCCGGTGGGCGGGACCCCTCACCCCAGCCCTCTCCCCCAAGGGGAGAGGGAGAAGGCATTAAAGAGCGGAACGTCTCCTCTCCCCTCCGGGGGAGAGGATCAAGGTGAGGGGGCTGGGCGTACCGGTTTTCTCTACGACTGCACCGACGAAAAGGCGCTGGGCGGGATGAAGCCGTTCGACTGCGACCTGTCGCGGACGACGGCGCGGGTCTTTGCCGCGTTGCCGCGCGAGCCCAAGGGCGTGGCGCTCTCGGCCACCCAGAGCGTCAAGGCGGGGGATGAGCTCACCGTCGCGGTGGAGTTCCAGGACGCGAAGGGCAAGCGCCTCGAGGGCGTCCTGCCCTTCCACCTCACGCTCCGCCGTCCTGACGGCACGGCGCAGGCGGAGTTCTACCGCTCCACGACCCGCGAGGGGACCTTCGCGATGACGGTGCCGACCGCGGCCAACGATCCGGCCGGCAAATGGACCGTGGAGGCGCGGTCCCAGCTCACCGGCGAGTTGGCCACGCTCCCTGTCGATGTGGCGGCGGCGAAGCCCGCCGCCTACGCGGCCGCCCTGGCGGAACCGGTGGTCGTGCGCCAGCGCGAGGCCGTCGAAGCTACCCTCGCCAAGGGCGCGACGGTCGTCCTGCCGGTGTTCGATGCGGCACTGCTGCCGGTGGCCGAACAGGTGAAGGCGACGCTGGCGAAGCGCGAGGTGACGGTGGAGGTCCGGCAGAACCCGGCGACCAACACCTACACCATCGCCTATGACCTGACCGACGCCCAGAAGCAGGAGAATGCCCGTTGCGACCGCGGTGAGAGCTTCGGCAAGATCAAGCGCGATACGGTCAACGCTAACGACTGGGCGAGCGCCCTGAGCGGCTGGCGCTACGGCAAGCCGCTGATCCTGCTGGATCTTGTCGGGGCGAAGGGCGCCAATCCGATGGCGCAATCCCTGGCGAAGGAGGGCATGCTGTGGCCGCAGGTCACGGCCGCGTACCCGGGGCAGGGGCGGGCAGTGGTGCAGGCGCTGTCCTGGGCATTTGCCCCCCGCGCGACCACCGTGGTGATCCAGGCCGCGGATGTCGAAGGGCTGATGGCCGGGGCGAAGGCGCTCGCCACGCTGCCGGAAGACCGGCTCACGCCCGCCATCACGGCGACCAAGGCGGCATTGTGGCAGCAGTTCCACATCGGCGGCAAACCGGCGAGCCCCAAGGGACGCGGACTCACGGCCAAGGGACTGGCTGTCCGTCAGGCCCCTCAGCCGTTCGCCATGGCGTTCCCCGGCGAGAAGCCGCTGGCGGCGGATCAGGTGAAGCATCCCGTGCCGGTCGTCAACCCGGCCCATCCCGTGCCCGGCGTCTTCCTGCCGAAGCAGTGGGTGCTCCAGTACAAGGTGGGCGACGCCTATGTCGAGACCGCGACGGCGGACATGCTCGTGCCCGACCTGCGGTTCTCGGAGGCCGTCAAACTGATCGCCGATGTGAAGACGCCCGGCAAGACGAAGCTGGTCGCCACCGGCGTGTTCCGCTACTCAGACCGCAAGCCATGCTGGCAGGCGCAGTGGGAGGACATCATCGAACTGCGTGAAAAACTGGTTCCCGCCGAGCGCAAGCCGATGGAGTTCGAGGTTCGGCTTAACGGCCAGACTGTTGGCAAGCTGTTGTCCGCGAAGACCGAGCAGAAGGAAGTGCCGCTTGAACTCGCCTCGGCTTCGGCCGGGCTGAAGCCCAAGACCGTGGTCGAGGAGGTCGTGACGGAACTCTCCGGCGAGATCGACCTGCCCGCCGGGCGGCAGGAGATCCTGCTGATCCATCGCAACGTGGTGGATGGGAAATTGGAGAAGATTGTGGTGGGCGAATAGGGCGTTGAGGATCGGTGGACGACGACGGCGACGACTACGGTTGACGAGATTGCTTTTCCGCATCGTTGGCCGTAATCGTCGCCGTAGTCGTCCACCGAATTGAAGAATGTGAGCAATCAACCCAATCCCACCCCAGTCCAGGAGCCGCCGAATCCCCATGGCCTGGGCGATTACCAGCCCTGGCTGGCGAAACGGCTGGCCCGCTGGCAGACCTTCATGGCCGATCCCGAACCGGGCCGGATCATGGTCAACCTCGCCACCTGGGCCATGGACCTGAAACTGCCGGTCGCGCCGCGGCCGCTGGAATCCTGGCGTTTCCCGGACGAGGCCGCCGCCTTCGCCGACCACTCCATCGCGCGCCTGCGGGCCGAACTGGACCTGACCCGCCACATCGACGATGACCGCCTGCCCTTCCTCAGTCCCGGCATCGGGATTGCGCTCAACAGTCTCTACTATGCCGACGGGGAGATGCTGGTCAGCGCCGGCACCACCTGGCGGCATCCGGTGATCCGCGATTGGAACGACCTCGGGCGGTTGACGTGTGACCCCGCGAATCCCTGGCTGGCGGCCACCAGCGCCATGAACCGGCGGTTCGTCGGCGCCTGGGACGGGGACTACTGCACCCAGACCTTCTCCCACTTCGCGCCGATGGACATGGCCAATGCGCTGCGCGGCAACGAGCTGTTCACCGACTTCTATGACTCCCCGGCGGAGGTGCATGCGCTGATGCGGCGGAGCGCCGAGGCCATCCTCTGGCTGGAGCGGGAGCAGCGCCGCATCGTCCCGACGATCAACGGCGGCACGGTCATCTGGGGGAGCTGGGTTTCGGGCTGCACCGTGTTCATGTCCGAGGACGCTCCCGACCTGTGTTCTCCCGACCTCTACCGGGAGTTCGGTAAGCCCTACACGGAGCAGGTGTCCGCCGCCGGCGGGAGCTGCTGGATCCACCACCACGCCAAGGGCTTCCATGTGCATGGCGAGGTGGCGAAGGTCAAGGGGCTGGCGATGGGGGAACTGAGCTGGGATCCGAACTGTCCCCGGCCGGTGGACCGGTTGGAGACGATCTTCGAACAGAATGCGGGCGTGCCGCTGATGATCCGCTGCACTGCGCAGGACGTCTACGAGAAGATCGAAATCATGAAGCGGGGCCGCCTGGCGCTGATGCTGATGACGGACTCGTTGCCCGAGGCGGAGGAGGCCCTGGCCTTCATCCGCAAACACACCCCGGCGTGGGAGGAGTGACGCGCGTGCGCGGGGGACGCTTCAGCCGGGAATCGGTTGACGAGAACGGCGACGAGAACGGATTACGAGTAGGGAAAGGCAGGAAGTTATGAAATCGTATTGGCTTGGGATAATGACGGGCGTGTTGGTGTGCGCGCAGGTTGCGTCAGCCCAGACGGGGCGGGGGATGCACAAGAAGATCTTTGCGGTGCCTGTCCCGAGCGAGGTCGAGGGGCCCGCGCCCCAATCGGCGGTCAAGATAGACGGTGATCTCAGCGACTGGGATTTGTCGGGGCAGATTCATACCTATGTGGTGGCTGAGACGGCGGACATGATGAGCGCGCGGCTGGCGCTGATGTACGACGCCGAGGCGCTCTACGTCAGCGCCGTCGTGCGCGACACGTCGCCGATGATGAACCGGCACGATCCCAAGGTGGACCCCGAAAAGGCGTGGGACGCCGACGTGCTGCAGATCTGGTACAGCCTCGATCCCGATTTGCCGTACCCGATCAAGGCCAGCCAGTTCGAGAAGCACGCGACCCCGCCGCCGGTGGCGACGATGTTCCTGTGGTACTTCACCGACCGCCAGGAGCCGAACCTGGCCCTGCTGCGCAGCCTGGTGCCGGGGGTCGTGCCGGTCCGTCCGGACCTGGGTGCGACCGGGGTGATCCCGCCCGCCAACTTCCAGGGCAAGTTCGTGAAGGCTGCCGATGACGGCGGCTATACGCTGGAGTACCGGATTCCGTTCGCGACGCTGGGGTTGAAGCGCGCCCCCAAGGCGAACGACATCCTGGCCAGCACGTTCGCGGTCTTCTGGAGCAGGCCCGACGGGCTCAAGACCGCCGGCGGGCATGCGTGGGCGTACGACGTGATGGGCGCGCCCGGCTTCCCGTTCCAGGATTCGAGTTGCTGGGGCAAGATGGCGTTCGCGGAGAAGGGACGCCTCCAGAAGGCGCTCGTGGAGGAGGGCTTGCCGCCGGAGAAGCCGCTGCCGTTGAAGTTCACCTACGACCTGCCGCGCGACCGGCAGGTGACGGTCCAGCTTTTCGATGCCTCGAATCGCGTGGCGCGGTTGCTCGTGGCGCAGCAGGACCGGCGCGGCGGCAAGAACACCGAGTCGTGGGACGGGCTCGACAACGCCGGCAATCCGTTGCCGGCGGGCCGGTACACCTGGAAGGGCGTGCAGCACGACCCGATCACCTACAAGGCGCTGTTCAGCGTCCACAACTCCGGCAATCCGCCGTGGCCGACCGACGACAACAAGGGCGGCTGGGGCGGCGACCACGGCACGCCGTCCACGGTCTGCCGCGTGCCGGGCGGCATGGTGCTGGCGTGGAGCTATTGCGAGTTCGGCTGGGGCATCATCCGGGTGGATGCCGAGGGCCGGAAGCAGTGGGGCTCGAAGCATAATGCCATGCACCTGGCCAGCGATGGGAAGCGGCTGTTTATTGCCGGGGATCACGCCTTCAACGAAGAGGGCGTGCAGGTGCTCGATCTCGCAGATTCACGCCCGATCAATTTCGGCAACGGCAAACCCTCGCTCATCGCGCCCGCCGGCGGCGACGTGAAGCGCAATCAGGTCAGCGGGCTGGCGTACCACGACGGCCAGGTCTTCGTCAGTCTCGGCAAGCGCGACCTGATCGCCGTCTACGCGGCGGAGAGCGGCGACCTGCAGGCCAGTTGGCCGGTGCCCGCGCCCGGCCCGTTGGCGGGGCAGTCGGATGGGGCGGTGCTGGTCGTCAGTAGCGGCACGGTGTTGCGCGTCGCGAGTCGTGCGTCGCTGGTCCAGGATGGCAAGGACTCGCGACCGGCGACGAGCGCCGCGCAGGCGCTGATCACCGACCACCTCGACGCCCCCTGTGGCCTTGCGGTGGCGGCCGACGGCAGCATTTTCGTCGCCAACGGCGGCGCCTTGCAGAGCGTTGCCGTCTTCGACGCCGCCGGAAAATACCTGCGGACCATCGGCAAACCCGGCGGCCGCCCGGCGGTGGGCAAGTATGACCGCGAAGGCATTTGCGCGCCCGGCGGGATCGCGCTGGACGAGCAGAACCGGCTGTGGGTGGCGGAAACCGAGGATGCCCCGAAGCGGATCAGCGTCTGGGACACCGGCACCCATTCGACAGGCTCAGGGCAGGCGGGCAATAACCTCGCGGAGTTCTTCGGTGGCTCCTCCTATTTCGGCTACGGCTACATCGACCCCGCCAAGCCCGGCGAGATGCTGGCGCACAATGTCCTGTGGGCCATTGACTGGAAGACCCTCAAGGGCACGCCCACGACGACCCTCTGGCGGAAGCTGGCGCCCGACATGATCGAAGCGCCGAACCCGGACGGTTATCAGGGGCTGGCGCGGATCTTCACCGCCGCCGATGGCCGACAGTACCTGCGGGGCAACGGCCAGTCCAAGAACATCCTTTACCGGCGCGACGGCGACCTTTTCAAGCCGTTCATCGCCGTCATCAACATCTACGGCTCGCCGTTGTACTCCGGCCAGGGGATCCCGCTCCTCGACGATCTGAAAGCCTATCCGCACGGCCAGTATTTCTGGCAGGACCAGAATGACGACCAGCGCGTGCAGGCGGAGGAAGTCAAACGCGTGCCCGGGGCGACGACCGGCCTCGGCTGGGTGGATGCGGACCTGACGCTGTGGTTCCGGGAGGGGCGCCGGCTCGCGCCCGGCGCCAGGAACGCCGCCGGCGCGCCCACCTACGACGTGGCGACACTGGAGAAGACGCCGCTCTTCGGCAAGATCAACTCCTACGGCTACTTCTGGCGCGACCCGGCGGGGTTCAGCTATTCCTCAAGCGGGAATCTGGCCAAGTGGTCGCCGGCCGGCGACGCGCTCTGGAGCTATGCCGGGATTGCCGAGTGGCGTGCCGCGCTCGGGCTCCCCATGACCGGCCCCGGCCGGCTCTGGGGCATGACCGGGCCGATGGGTACGGCTGGCGAGTTCTTCGCGATGATGACCTATTTCGGGCCGAACCACATCTTCACCCGCGACGGCATCTATGTGGCCGCGATTCTAAAGGATGGCCGCTACGGCGGGCGCGGCGCCGACGAGGGGCAGCCGGAAGGGCAGGGCGGCCAGTTCGTCAAGCTCCGCCCCGACCCGAACGGCCCCGAGCGCTACTTCGTCATCCACGGCGGCCAGGATTCCCGGGTCTGGGAAGTCTATGGCCTGGGCACGGTCGAGCCGCTCGCCGGCGGCGCCTATGAACTGTCGGCGGAAGACGCCGCGCTGGCCGCGACCACGCTCAACGAGTACAAGGCGCAGCTCGCCCGCAGCCACAAGCTCACCATCGTCCGCGGCCGCACCGCGCTGGACGGCGCCGAGCCGGTGGCGAAGACGGTCGATGCCGCCCGGCGTTTCGAGGCGCGCGCCGCTTATGACGCCGCGAACCTCTATGTGCGGTTCGATGTCACCGCGCCCAGCGAACTGGTCAATGCCCAGAGCGACCCGAAGCTGCTGTTCAAGGGCGGCAACTGTCTCGACATTCAGATCGCCACCGATCCGCAGGCCGACGCGGAGCGCAAGACGCCGGCGCCCGGCGACGTGCGGCTGTTGATCACCCGCCAAGCCGGCAAGCCGTTCGCCGTGATTTACCGGTCCAAGGTGAAAGACTTCAAGGGTGAGCGCATCGTCCTCAAGTCCCCGACCGGCCAGGAGCCGTTCGACGCCATCGAAGTGCTCGACAGTGTCGCGCTGGACTACGCCAAGACGGCGGACGGGTTCCGCGCGACGGCGACGATCCCGCTGGCGGCGCTGGGTTGGGCACCGCAGCCGGGGCAGACCGTGAAGATGGACGTGGGCTACCTCTTCGGCAATGCTCCCGGCACGCAAGCGGCCGCCCGCGCGTACTGGATGAACAACGGCTTCAGCGCCAACGTCATCAACGATGTCCCCAACGAGAGCCGACTTGAGCCGGCCGAGTGGGGTGCAGCAAACGTGGAGTGAGCATCCCAATCGTCGACCAATTTCGTCGCCGCTATCGTCGACCGGAGAAGGTGGCCTGAGGACAGTGAATCGGTGGGCACGAACGGCGGTGGGATGAAGACAGGGAATGGGTCGACGCGAACGGCGACCCGCCTTCGTCCCGCAAACGGGACTACGGCGAGGCAGGCGCGAACGGTTTACGAGTGGGAGAGAGGAATGCATCCGCAACAGGCTACCTCAGCACGTACAGATTGGTTTCACCGCGCCCGGGCCTGCGATCGGGGCAGCATCCTCGCCTTCAATCGGATGAAGTGATTGCCCTAAAGGAGAAAGACGAATGACAACAGAGAAATCCACACCCCACCGCGCCGATTGGTTTGCCGACTGCGGTTGGGGTGTCTTCACCCATTACCTCACCTCCCCGAAGACCAGTGCCGACGACTGGAACCGGCAGGTGGACGGCTTCGACGTCAAGGCGCTCGCTGCGCAGATCGCCGCGACCGGGGCCCGCTACTACTTCATCACCGTTGGCCAGGGTTCCGGGCATTACTGCGCGCCTAATGCCACGTACGATCGCTATGTCGGGGCGACGCCGAGCAAGTGTTCGCAACGCGATTTGGTTTCCGACTTGTACGACGCGCTCCAAGCGCACGGCATTGCGCTCATGGCGTATGTGCCCGCGGACGGTTCCAATGCCGACTCGGTCGCTTGCGCAGGGCTGAAGCTGGCGACGCACTGGAGCGATCCTGGACTCGAGGTGGACTGGAGCGGGATGGGACCGTCCTGGGGCCGGTTCCGCCTGCCCGAATTCCAGCGCATCTGGGAGGAGGTCTGCCGGGATTGGTCGCTGCGATGGGGGAAGAAGGTCCGCGGCTGGTGGGTCGACGGTTGCTATGCGCCAGTCTACCGGTACCCGGAGGCGGAAGCGCCTAACCTTCGCACCTTTGCGGCCGCGCTTCGGGCGGGTAATCCCGATGCCATCGTCGCCTTCAACACCGGCGTCAAGGTGCCGGTCGTCTCCGCCACGCCGCACGAGGACTATACGGCCGGAGAGCTGACCGGCGACCTGCCGGTGGGCGGCTTCGGTTTCGGCGACAACCCGGCCTGGTGCAACAACGGCCCGATCAAGCCGTTCGTGGGCTCGGCGCGGTTCCATGTTCTCAACTTCCTCGGTCCGTGGTGGTGCGCGTCGCCGCCCCGGTTCCCGACGGAATTGGTCGTGGGCTATACGAAGTACATCACGCAGCATGGCGGCGTGGTGACCTGGGACGTGCCGATCAGTCCTGAGGGGCTCATCCCCGAGCCATTCCTGGAGCAACTTCGGGCGATAGGAGCAAAGCGTTGATGAAAGGAGAAGCGCAAGAGTTACGCAAAGCGAATAGCGCAGGGCGGCTCGACCTGCGCTTGCGCCAAGCGAGAACACAGGAGGCCGCCACCGGGCCGTCAGCCGCCACAGGGAGTGGGAAGGGAATAGGGAGTGCTCGGGGTTTGTGTGTCGTCTAATATACTTGTAATGCGAGCGTATGTGGCTATTATGCACGTCATATTATTCTGTATTTTAACGTTGCAGAGCGAGGTCTCATCGGCATGGACAACGATCTGATACAGCGGTGCATACTCGATTTCCACGAAGCGGGCCTTCCCGAATACATCACGCGCGATGTGTGTCCTGCGTTGATGAAGAACATGGTCACGACGATCGTGGGCGGCCGCAAGACGGGGAAGACCTACCTCGCGTACCAGGCGATCGGCGATCTGCTCCGCGCGGGATCGATCCCCTCCCTTGCGCGTGTCTGCTACCTCCATTTCGATGACGAGCGACTCCTGGAGATGCAGGCCGCCGACCTGCGACGCATTGACGAGGTCTTCCTGGGACTTACCCAGGCGGCGCCGGGCGACCCACTAATCTTCGTCTTCGACGAGATTCACAGGATTGGAGGCTGGGAGTTCTTCGCCCTGCGGCTGAATCGGAATCCGGACTGGAGGGTGATGGTCACCGGATCCTCGGCCGACTTGGAAGAGGACAAAGTGGGGCGGCAGTTACGCGGCAAGACGCTGACGACGCGGCTGTATCCCCTGTCCTTCCGGGAGTTCCTGCGGTTCCGCGGCCAGGAGCCGGACCGGAACGAGTACTCGACCTCGGAAACCGCGCGCCTCAGTCGCCTTTTCGGGGAGTACCTGACGACCGGAAGCTATCCCGCGATGCGCGACACCGCGTGTGAAGATCGTCGCGAACTCCTGCGCCAGTACTTCAACTCGATTGTTGCCGCCGACTTCCTGGAGAACCGGCATATCATGCATCCGCTCTCGTGCAAGCTATTCCTCCGGAACATGTTGCGGCGGAACGCCGGCCCCTATATGCACAAGAAGGAACGCAACGCCCTCGCGTCCATGGGCCACCCCGTTCCGGCCAATACCATTTCCGACTGGTTCAACTGGGCGTGCGAGAGCTACGTCATCGGCGTGAACGCGATCAACAGTCCTTCCGTCAAGAAACAGGAGCAGAACTACCGCAAGCTCTACGCCATCGACTGGGCGCTGGCCGGCGCCGTGTCGGCCTTCAGGGAACCCCGCACAACCCAGGCGCTTGAATCGGTCGTATATTGGGAGCTTCAACGCCGTGGACTGCAGACCAGCTACGAGATCGTGGGCGCCGAGAAGTTCGAAGTCGATTTCGTCGCCGGCATGCCGGACAGCCCTCCCTGCATGGCCATCCAGGTTTGCATGGATCTCTCCGATCCCTCGACCGTCGCTCGCGAAGAACGCGCGTTGACTCGCCTGGTCCAGCGCCTGGGATCGGACCTTGAGCCGCTTATCATCACGCTGCATGACCCGCCCGCAGGCATTGAACTGCGCTACCCGGTCAGGAAAGCCTGGCAATGGTGTCTTGACATGGAAGGGATGAGAAAGGGCAACTTGAGATGAGGGCATTACAGAAGACCCTGACTACAACGATTCTCAGTGCCGCCGTTCTGGCGGGCTCGGCCTCGGCCCAGAACGACAACGGGCGCGGCCGGCATAAGCAGCTCTCCGCCGTGCCGACGCCCCATTCGACAGACTCAGGGCAGGCCGGCAAGGTCGTCATCGACGGCAAACTCGACGACTGAGATCTCTCCGGCCAGATCGAGACGTTCGTCATCCAGGCCACGCGGGCGACGATGAACGCCAAGTTCGCCGTCATGTATGACGCCGAGGCGCTCTACCTCGGCGCGGACGTCAATGACCCCAGCGCCATGACGGCCGGTTGATGCTGACGCTCCACACCCCGAACAATTGATGGGGCAACCGCAGATGCAGTCGGCCCAGGGGCACCGCGAGGGCTGATTCAGGCCGGCTGACGACGCGTAAACGCATGTCACGATCGGCTCGGGTCGGCAGGACAGGGCGCCCCATCAAGGACTTACGCATACCAAGAGCCTCAAACAGCGCTGCGTACTCGCGAAACCGCGGAACGCGGGCTACGGGTGCGCACCGGCAGATTGATGGCGACGTGAAGATTCGGCCGCCGCGGATTGCGAAGGCGGCTGAGTAACAAGTCCACGCAGGTCTGCGCCATGGAGCGCTGGTCCGTCGGCAGGCGATAGGGCCCCTCCGTGCGCCCGATGGCGACGATGGGCAGATCGGGAGGCAGCCGGAGGCCGGCCTGCCGGCAGTGCGCCCGGAATTCATCCTCGTAGGGGTAATGCAGCAGGATCGCCCCGGGTTTCCAGTCCCGGGGATGAGCGGGACGGAACAGGCGCATCAGGGGCGCGGGGCGCTGTGCGTCGTCCTGGACGATATGCCCCGCCACATCGGGAATGCCCCGCTCGACCAGCTCGGCCTCGAATCCCGCCTGGGTGGCGCGGGCCGCAAAGATCGTCACGTCGGGCCGGTTGACCAGAACCGGGTGCCGTATGCCGAGGGAGGCCAGTTTCGCCACCAGCAGGCGGACCGCCTGCTGGCCATCGTAGTGCACCAGGTCGACGCGGTGCCGCCCCTGCAGCGACAGGCCCAGCGGATCGTCCACCAGCACCAGGGGCAGCGACGGCGGCAGTTGACGGCGGGCCGCCGCGGCCGCGTGGATCCCGTCAGGGTGGCTCGCCACGTACCAGAATACGGCCTGTGCCTGACGCACCTCCTCAAGGCGAAAGGTTTCCGCCAGTCCCTCGCCGCGGGGTCCCGTCTCGCGGACGATCAGCCGGTACCCTTCGCCGGCCAGCAGATGCTGCATCCAGGAGAAGAGCCGCGCATAAAGGGGCAGCAGATAGCCAAAGGCAACGATGATCAGCACCGCCTGACCCTGACTGAAACTACCCGAGCCCCTCAGCCGACGGACGAGGCCCTGCGCCCGAAGTTCCTCCAGCGCGCGCCTCGCGGTGTTGCGCGCCACCCCGTAGCGTTGGGCCAGGGCATTTTCGGACGGCAGGCGACGCGACGAATCGCCTGCTGCCTGCAGGGAGGCCAGCACGTCGTCGGCAATTCGGCGATAATGCGGTATTCCCGGGTTGCGTGGCATAAATAGTTGCTCAATTCAATAGCGCACAGAATCGGGTTATGTTGCTCATAGAATGCCATAATGTTTGCAATCTCGCCAAGTTAGAATTGAGCAACACGTGATGACGGCGGGCCGATCGGGCGTTGCGTCCAGCATTTCCTGAATGTATCAGTGACGATCCAGATGAAGCTGACAAGGAGGCGATTCATGAAAATCAATTGTGCTTCAGCGCTTGTGTGGGAACTGTTGGTTGCGGGAATCCTGGGGTGGAGTGTTTCCGCGACGGCGCAGACCTACTACCTGGTTTCGAGCGCCGGCACCAACACCAATCGAGACAACTACACCGGCACCGTGGGGTACCGGTTCACGGTTGCGACGTCACTCGATGTGGATGGCTTGGGCTTCTACGATAGTGCCGACAATGGGTTGGTCCAGTCCCACGATGTCGGGATATGGAATAATTCCGGCACGCTGGTCACATCCGTCACGGTAGCAGCGGGAACCGGCGCCACGCTCGCGAATGGCTACCGCTGGGTCACCCTTTCCCCCCCGGTGCTCTTGTCCGGCGGCGGCACCTACACGATCGGCGCGCAGGTAGCGAGTGGATCCGGCGACGCTTGGCCCGATGTCACCGGTGGAGGCATGATCAACACGTTCATCGTCTCGACGGACTGGGCCAGTAGGCATAGCGACGTGAGTGTACCCTTGGTCTATCCGACTTACGGTTATAAGACGAGTGACGGATTCATGGCGCCGAATCTCCGCGCCCAAATCGCGCCCATCACGTTGACCAACCCCGGGTTCGAGGTGCCGACGCTGGCCGATGGGACAGCGGGGGCCCTGTCGCCGGGTTGGATTGCGACTCCGACGGCGGGCGGAATTGGCGCGGGAACCCTGAATCCCAATAGCTCAATGCATGCGGGCGGCAACGCGCCCGAAGGCAGCAATATCCTTTACTGCTATGTTGATACAAGTTATGGGGTTACCCAGGACTGTGTCGCGGCCCAGGTCTTGGTCTGGTCGCCGATGGAGAAGACGAGATACACCTTGACGGTCAAAGTGGGCGCCCGACTGGACTGTCCGAACAGCGGCTATGCCGTAAGGCTGGGGTATGGAACCGCGATCAACAGCTTCACGGTATTGGCGGAGGACGATCACCCGACGGCTCTGGCCGCCGGAGCGTGGATCACCTCGACCGTGACCTACAACTGTCCCACCAACATCGCCCAGCCCTTGCAGGTGCAATTGATCGCCACTGCCATCCCATAGGAGGCTGAAAGTGGACACACCGCCCCCTTTCCCCCATTGATTTACGGGGCTTTTTCGGGATTATCCGGGCCGGTTTGGAAGTGTGCTTGCCGATGGATTCGGCGCAACCGCTCGAAATCAGGGAGTTTTTCGGGGTGCTATCCCACAGGCCGGTTGGTGAAGCGCTCGAATCCTTGGAAATAGGGCTGGTTTTCGACAATCACAGGCCTGAGGGGGCCACCGGCTATCCCATAGAGGCGCAGGGCAGCCAGAAGGTCTATCTTCATCCAGATGGCGGCCCTGACGGTGCCGACGAGACGGGAAAAGCTCAGGGTCCACTTCGCGACATGTTTGAGGAATCGCAACAGCAGGTGGGCGAGCAGCCCCGTCCAGACCTGCCACTGGACCGCCTTTTCGTTGTAGCCAACGAAGTCAGCGAGTTGGAGCGTCTGCTTGAGTTCCTTGAAGAAGGTCTCGATGGCCCAGCGGGCGCGGTAGAGTTCCGCGATGGTCCGTGGGCTCCAGGCAAAGTTGTTGGTGATGAACGTCATTTCCATATCGCGCCCGTCCACTTCGACAATAGCCGTAATGCGGCGCAGGGGCACGGGATACTTCTCCGCCGAGCCCTTTCGACTCATCCGAACCGTCTCGTCTTTCAGGATGCGGGGATCCTTGTGTAGGCGGCGTTTCACGACTGTAAACACCATGTTCTCCTTTTCGCGCAACACGAAGAAAACGCCGCGTTCTGAAAGGTCGTACAGGAAAGCGAGGTCCACATAGGCGCGGTCGGCCAGCAGCACATCGCCATCCTTCAGTCCCGCGCACAGCACATCCGCCCGTTTCGAGTCGTGGTGCGCGGCGTCCTCCACGACGGCGAACGCGGGCAGGCTATTCCCGATGTTGATGCGCATGTGCGTCTTCGCGGCGGCCTTCTTGCGCCGGTGTCGAGCCCAATCAATGCAGTTGAGCGAGAGTTTCAACGTCGTGGAGTCGATGGCGAAGATATCGCGTTTGATCCGGTGGATAAACCCCTCGTGCGACTTGACCTGTGTAAAATCCGGACAGATCGTTTGAAGCTGCTCGAAGGTCTGCCAATAGAGGCGCTCGGCAATCGCCGGGTCGCGGGTGCGATTGGCGTTTGAGAACGTGTTTCGCTTCGGCGCGGTTGCGCCCCGGATGCGGTTAAGTTCCGCTTCATGAAGTCTAGCCGCATCGCAGATTTCGTTCAGGCTGGCCGCCCTGTTGAGTTGCCCATAGAGCAGGGCTACAATATGGCTGGTGCAAGAGAACGACCGGATGTCGGCACCCGCCTCCTTGGCAAGCCGGTCGGGAAGTCCAGATGGAATCCATTGGACGATCTGCCGCAAGACGCTATAGGATGTTTTTGCTGGTCTCGGTATGGTGTTGTTTTTCATGCGCCTGTGAGTACAGGCGAACCGGCTCCGAGACCAGCTTTTTCCTCACCGATTTTGATTGATCCCCGCCCCGTTGTCAGTACACATTAACCGCGCAATCCGGAAGGTGTCCGGAAGTGCTATGGGATGGTAATGATTGATCGCGAAGAAGGGGGCTGGCTATGGCCATCAGGTCAACTTCGACGATGTGTCGCTTACATCAGCGCCACCCCCGGGGGCCGGTACAGTGATTTCGATGCGATGACCGGGGCAATGCCGGGCCTGCAGGAGACTGGTCCGATGCTTCTCCTTGTGTGATAAGGGCCGTGCTATGCGTACCATTCCCGTGATTCTCGATACGGATCCTGGAACGGACATTGACGACACCTGGGCGCTGCTGTATCTGCTGCGCTGCCCGGAGTTGGATCTGCGGCTGGTGACCACGGCCACGGGCGATACGACCTATCGCGCCCGGCTGACCGCGCGGCTGCTGGAGAGCGCCGGCCGCGCGGACGTGGCGGTCGGGATCGGGCGGCCCGGCGGTCAATATGATTGCACCCTCCAGCCCTGGGCCGCCGGCTATGACCTTGCCGGATACCCGGGAGCCGTCCACGCCAGCGCGGCGGAGGCCATCGTGCGCACCATCATGGACAGTCCGGCGCCGGTGACGGTGATCGGCATCGCGCCACTGACGAACATCGGAGACGCGCTTCTCCTGGAGCCGCGGATCGCGACGAAGGCCCGTTTCGTGGGCATGCACGGGTCGATTGCCCGGACTTTCGACGGCGCCGAAGGCGCCATCGCCGAGTGGAACGTGCTCAAGGACGTTCCCGCCGCCCAGCGGGTATTCGAGGCGCCGTGGGACAAGACGATCACGCCCCTGGATACCTGCGGCCGGGTGCGGCTCAGCGGCGAGCAACTCCGGCGGCTGGAGTGTGCTTCGGGCGCGGATTCCGGGCTGGCCGCGCTGGTGGACTGCTACCGCGTCTGGCGCGACTTCTACGGGCCGGAATCCATGGTCTCGGGCTGGCTCAAGGGGCAACCGCAACAGCACACCTCCATCCTGTATGACTGCGAGGCCGTCTACCTGGCGTTCTGCCGCACCGGCCTGCGCATGGAGGAACTGAACCTGCGGGTAACCGACGACGGTTTCCTGCGCCAGGAGGCATGTGGCCAGCCGGTCCACTGTGCCCTGGACTGGCTCGATCTGCCCGCATTCCGTGAACATCTCATGCAGCGTCTCCTGCAACCCGCCGCAGGGACGCGGTAATCCCGTGTCCCGCATCGCGCGTCCCGCATCTTGAATACCATCATCCAAAAAGGAAATACCCCATGCCCAAGAGCCCTGTCCTCATGACCCATCGCCAACGTTTTGCCGCCTGCATGGACTATCAACCCATGGACCGCCTGCCTGCCTGTATTTTCGGATACTGGGACGAAGCCCTGGCCCGGTGGCAGCAGGAAGGGCTGGCCCCTGGCCAGAGCGTGGCGTCGGCCGTGGGCCTTGATCCGGACTGGGAGGAAGGGATGTGGTCGCTTCACGGTCTCGCCACGCCCTGGCCCCGGTCGCCGGAACCGGAGCAGATCCTTGAGGAAAACGCCGAGTGGCGGCTGGTCCGGACCTCCCTGGGCGGGGTGGAGCGGCGGCCCAAGCTTGGCAGCGGCCTATGCCAGCATGTGTCGCCGGCGCTGGAGTCGACCCGTGAGTCCTGGACCCGTTTCCGGGGATTTCTGGAAGCGGCCGCCGCCGTGCCGCCACCCGCTGGATGGGAGGACCGGGCCGAGGCGCTGAACCGGCGCGACCGTGTCGCCACCTTCATGGCGGGAAGCTTGTACGGCTGGCCACGCGACTGGATGGGCGTGGAGGGGATCAGTTACCTGATGTACGACGACCCCGTGCTGTTGGAGGAAATCCTGGACACGCTCTCGAACCACTACATGACGATCTTCCGTCCGATGCTGGAGCGCGTCCAATTCGACTTCGCCTACATCTTCGAGGACTGCTGCGGCAAATCCGGCCCGCTGTTTTCCCCGGCCATTTACCGGCGGCATTTCGACAAGTACTACAAGCGGATGCTGGAGTTTTATCGTGGCATGGGTATCGCGCACATGCTAATTGACAGCGATGGATGGGTGGATGATCTCGTGCCCTGCTGGGTGGAATCCGGCTTCGATATCCTGTTCCCGGTTGAAATCGGAACCTGGGGCGCGGACCCCCGCGCCTTCCGGCGGCGGTTCGGCCGCGACCTGAGGTTGATGGGCGGTGTGGACAAGCATGTGATTGCCCGGGGCGAGGCGGCCATACGGACGCACCTGGAGCCCTTGCGTCCCTTGGTGGCAGAGGGCGGATTCCTGCCGCTCCCGGATCACCGTATCCCCCCGGAAGTCTCGCTGGAGCAACTTGGCACTTACGTTCGTGTCTTCCAAGAGGTATTCCATGGTTGACTGGGAAGCGCCATGACCGGTTCCGCGCCTTCTGGGAGCAGGAAATCAATGAAAGGGACTCGTGAATGAAGAAAGTGGCGATCATCACCGGTGCCGCGCGCGGCATCGGGTTTGGAATTGCCACCTGCCTCGCCCGCAAGGGCTATCACATCGTCATCGCCGACATGGAGGGCGCGGCGGCGCGGGGGGCCGCCCGCAAGGTTGACGGGCTGGGGGTGGCCTGCGATGTGACGCAACGCGACCAGGTGGCGAATCTGGTCGGGGCGGCGCTGCGCCGCTACAAGCGAATCGACGTGCTGGTGAACAATGCGGGGATCTGTCCGTTCGTGAACGTCATGGAGATGAGTCCGGCCATGTTCCAGAAGACCCTCGACGTGAACCTGACCGGCGCGTTTCATTGCACGCAGCTCGTCGCGAAGGAGATGATCGCCCGGCAAATCAAGGGGCGCATCCTCTTCATCACCTCGCTGGCCGTCAATGTGAGCAGCGCGATGCAGGGCGACTACGCGGCGTCGAAGGCCGGGCTGCACATGTTGATGAAGAGTTTCGCCATCGCACTCGGGCCGCGGGGCATCACTTGCAACGCGGTGGCGCCTGGCATGATCCTGACCGACATGACCAAGTTTCACTGGGAGAAGCCGGAAAACGCCGCGTTCATCAAACAGCGCGTCCCGACCGGCCGTATCGGCACGCCGGAGGACATCGGCCACGCGGTTGCGTTGCTGTGCAGCGACGAAGCTGAGTACATCAACGGCGTCGGCCTGATCGTTGACGGCGGTCACCAGGCGGTGTGCGCATGAATATCGATCTGACAGGGAAGATTGTTGTGGTCACCGGTGCGACGGGGGAACTCGGACGCGTCATTGCCCGGACGCTGGCGGCGTGTGGGGCGCGGGTGGCGGCGCACTATCACAGGGCGGCCGAGACGGCGAGGGAATTGCCGGTCGCGTGCATCGTCCAAGCCGACGTGACGAAGGAGGCGGACGTTTTGCGGATGCGCGACGAGATTCACCGCCAACTCGGCTCGCCGGACATCATCGTCAACAACGCGGTAATCCAGTACGAGTGGAGACACGTGCTGCAACAATCACCGGATGATTACCGGTCGCAGTTTGAGAGCTGTGTGTTGCACAACGTTCTGATGGCTCAGGCGTTTGTCCCCGGGATGATCGCGAAGAAGTGGGGGCGTGTCATCGCCATAAACACCGAGTGCGCGATGCAGAACCATCCGAACCAGTCCGCCTATGTGTCCGGCAAGCGCGGGATGGACGGCATGCTCCGGTGCCTCGCCAAAGAGGTCGGCGAACACGGCATCACGGTGAACCAAGTCGCGCCCGGTTGGATGGTTAGCGAGACACGGCCGGAAGCCGGCCGTCCCGACTGGTACAAGAACGGTGTGCCGCTCAAGCGGTTCGGCCACGACCAGGACATCGCCAACGCGGTGGCGTTCCTGGCAAGCGATTTGGCCGGGTTCATCACGGGCGCGTACCTGCCCGTCTGCGGCGGCAACGTCATGCCGGCCATCTGAACACCGTCACATGGGACGGCGATCAAGATCATGAAAGCTGACAAGTTCCTCGTGGCCGCATTGTTGCTGGGCGGGTGCCAGTCTCCCGTTGGTCATCCCGGGTCGGATGGGAAGCAGGGCGCCGGGATCCCTTACCGGCTGTCGCGGCCCATGCGGGTCTCGCTTAACGTCTACGACGCCCGGGGCGAGATCGTCCGCAGCCTGCTCTGCGGAGCGCCGCGGCAGCAAGGCCGGCAAGCGGTGCCCGGTCGAGATCCTCTACGACGCGGAACGCACGCATCCGACCATGGATCAGGGCATCCGGCTGAAGTGGGCGACGCCGCGCGGCACCTGGCCCGGCGCGTTCACCGCGATTCCGGTCAGCCAGATGTGCGCGCAGCAACTCAGCAGTTCGCATTTTGAGGGCGGTGCGCGCATTCAGGGTAGGCGGGGCCGCCGGACCCGCCGGAAAACAGGCGCGTGCGGCGCCCGCGCCCTACCTGTCAGTTCCATAATTCGAACTGCTGGCAGCAACTCTTCCCTTGTTGACGCAAACCGGGGGCCGGTGCTATCCTACATAAGAAACCAGCTATGCTTTACTGTTGTAGATAGATGCGTCACGACAGTACAACCAGGAGCGGCCGGCCGCCGGATCGCCGCGACAGGGTGGTGAACACGCTGCGGGATCGTATCGTGTCGGGGCGGCTCAAGCCCGGGCATCGGCTTCCGACGCATAAGGAGCTGGAAGACTACTTCGAGGCCGGCCCGCCCACCATCCAGGACGCGATGGAGATGTTGCGGGAGGCCGGCTTCATCGAGAGTGTGCCCCGCCGCGGGACTTTCGTGGCGGCGCATCCCCCGCACCTCACCCGGTTCGCGCTGACGTTCCCGTGGCCCGTGAAGCTCGAGGTTTCCCAGTTTGCCCGGGCCTTGCGAAACGAAGCCGATCGGCTCCATTCGGTCAACCGCGCGTTCCTTGTCTTCCACGACATCGACGGACATGAGGACGTCGAAGAGTATCAGAGGTTGGCGCGCCACGTGAACAGCGGCACCCTCGCCGGCATCGTCTTCGGCACCAATCCGACGGCTTTTCCCTCCTCCCTCGAAGGCCTGCCGCTGCTGACGCACCCCGGGCTGCCGCGCGTGGCCGTCTCCACGCCTTCGCCTGATCTTGCGATGCCCTGCGTCTATGTCGATCAGCCCCGCTTCCTGCCCCGCGCCTTCCGGGCGCTGGCCGAACAGGGGCGCCGGCGTCTGGCGATTCTGTGCCTGGGCAACGCGATCGACGGCCAGCCGCCGTTCGAGGCATGGCGCCGCCTGGCGGGCGGCCACGGGTTGGAATTGAAGCCGCAATGGGTCCATGCCGTTCAGGCCAGCAACGCCTGGTCGGCCGGGCCGCTGACCCATCTGCTGTTCGACGCCCGCCGGGCGGAGAACAGGCCGGATGCCCTTGTCATCACCGACGACAATCTCGTGCCCGCCGCGACCGCCGGCCTGAAGGCCGCCAGGGTCAAGACTCCCCGGCATGTGCAGGTCATCGCCCACGCCAATTTCCCGCACCAGACGCCGAGCGCCGTGCCGATCCGGCGTCTGGGCTACGATGTGCGCAAACTGCTGGCGGCCTGCGTGGAGCGGCTCGAACAACAGCGGCGCGGCGAAACGCCACCCGCCGTCACCCTGCTGCCGGCGACGTGGGAGGGGGGGGCAGGAGGCAGGGGGCAGGAGGCAGAATCGTAATCCTTAGTCGTCGCCGTAGTCGTCGACCGGAAGAAGCGGGGGCGTTCGGATGACGACGACGCCGACCCGCCCACGTCCCGAGTGCGGGACTACGGCGTGGCAAGCGAGAACGGTCAACGCGTAGTGCTGGAGCCGACGGTCTCCGCCGGTAACCGGTGGTGAGTGGACAGTGAGTCAGAAGGAGCACAACCATGCCAACGAAGCGGAGAATCGGAAACGGGTGGCTGGGGCGATGGGTAGCGGTCGCGTTGACGTGCGCGGCGCCATGGGCTTTCGGCGCAGGCATCTGGGACGGCGGCGGCGCCAACGCGAGCTGGACGACCGCCAACAACTGGGATGACAACGTTGTCCCGACCAACTACTCGAGTGTGACGTTCGGCACGGCGTTCACGTCCGGCACCACGATCAGCGGGTTCAGCGGGCGCCACGCGGGCACGCTGACCATCGACACCACCACGGATTTCACGCTGTCGGACGACTCGATCTACATCGATGCCGGCATCACCCGCACCGCCGGCAGTTCCGGTACCCAGACGCTGAACATCTGGAATCAATTCACCGCGCTGCGTACCGGCGGCGTCAATACCTGGAACAACAGCTCGACCTCCGGCAAACTCGTCATCCAATCCATGATTCGCTATGACGGCGGCGGCATCACCTTCAACGGACCTGGCACCACCGAGTTCAAGGGGTCCTATGGCTCCCAGAGCGGCGGCACGATGACCGTGAACGAGGGCACGCTGCTCTTCAACAAGTCGGCCAGCGTCAATGTGCTCGGCGGCACGCTGACCATTGGCGACGGCATTGGCGCGGCCGAGAGCGCCGTGGTCCGCATCCCGCTTGGCAACACCTACTCGCATCTAAACAGCGCCGCCAATAATGCGCTCGTGATGAACACCGACAGCCTGCTGGAACTCAACGAGGCCAACAACTCGGTATTGCACCCGCAGATGACCGGCGGGCGTGTCTTGACGACGAGCGGCTTGCTGACGATCGTCAATAGCGGCAACAACTCGATCTCGACGGTCGGCGCGGCCAGTTCGGCCGTGCTCGAAGGCCGCGTGGCCTTGAGTTCTGGTGGGCTGAATCATTACATCACCGTCACGGACGGTGGGGCGACCGACGATCTCGTGATCAACGCCAACATCCAGTCGGCCAGCAGCGGGCTCCGCAAGTTTGGAGCGGGCACGCTGGTGCTGGGCGGGAGCAACGCGTTCACGCAGGCTATGAGCGTCGAAGGCGGCACGCTGATCGTGACAACCAACAACGCGCTGGGGACCACCGCTGCCAGCACAACAGTCAACAGTGGTTACACGCTGGGGTTCCGCGGGAACGTCGATTACACGACCGCGGAAGCGGTTTCGGCGGTCGGCGCCGGCACCGGTGGCGTCGGCGCACTCAACAACTTCGGCGGCACGAACAGCTTTGCCGGAGCGGTTAGTTTCGATTCGGACGTAACAATCGGAGCGAGCAGCGGACGCCTCAACGTGCTGAGCAACGTCACCGATACCGGCGCGGGCTTTAGAGGCCTGACCAAGGTCGGGGCGGGGACCGTGGCGCTGGGGGGGACTGTTTATGCGCGCAACCCGACGACCATCAGCGCCGGCACCTTGCTCGTGAACGGCGTATTCGACAAGAACGGTAACAACACTGCCGTCACCGTTCCTTCCGGCGCTGCCTTGGGCGGGACCGGCAAGGTCGGTCTTGCGGTCACCCTGGCGTCCGGCGCTACGCTGGCGCCCGGGGATCCGGTGGGTACGCTCACGTTCACCAACAACACTTCGGGGCTGGTCTTCAATGGCGGCGCCACCAACTTCGTGCGGATCGCGGCGGTGGCCGAAGGTCAGTATGGGCAGATCAAGGTGTCAACGGGACCCGTTACGCTGGGCAGTGCGACCCTGGTGATCGACGGCACGGGGTTCCGGCAGACTCTTGTCCGGTCGCCGGTCTGGTTGATCAACAAGGAGAGCGCCGGAGCGGTCAGCGGAACGTTTTCGGGGCTGGCGCAAGGGGCTTCGGTCATGGTCGGCGACGTGCCCTGCACGATCACCTATCAGGCCAGCTATCCGGCCGGGTTCACCGGCGGAAACGATGTGGCCTTGATCGTGCCGCCGCGGCCGCCGGGGACGACGGTCACGATCCGGTGAGGGCGGAAAGGCGTTCTCGTGACAAGTGGGTGCTGCTGAAGGGCTCAGTCTCCGAATGGCGCTTACCTAAGCCTCCGGCTCGGCACCCGACTTCGCGCCAGGCTGCGTCGGACAAGCAGCCCCGCCCTCCAGCGCCCCAGTTCGTAGATTTGAACTAGGCAGAAGAAGAGACAATGCAAGCCATGCTTAACCAGGCCGTCATGCCGCACTGCTCGTTCGGCATCGGGACCCTGGTGCACTTCCTGTCGGATTGGCACAAGGAGCCGTTAACAATCGGGAACCGCATTTTCAACGGGTGACGATGAAGAAGTGCCCTGTGCGTTTGTCAAACCTCACGCTTGTGTTCGTGCTGGCCCTTGCCGGATGTCGTTCGAACGATGTCGGTGAATCCAGCGGCCCGGGCGGGCAGCAGGGCGCCGGAATCACGTACCGGCTGTCGCGGCCCATGCGGGTTTCGCTGAACCTCTACGACGCCCAGGGCGAGATGGTCCGCAGCCTGCTCTGCGGCGCGCCGCGGCAGGAAGGCCGGCAACGCGAGTTCTGGGATGGCCTAGATCAGGCGGGGAAGCCGCTGCCGCCGGGCGAGTATTCCTGGAAACTGCTGGCCATGCCCGGGCGGCTGAAGACCGAATACCTGCTGACCGCCGGCGCCAACTATCCGGATCCGGTCCCCGATCGGATGCAGGAGGCGGAGCACTACCGTCTCGTGGCCCCCGGCACGCACGGCGGACCGACCGCCGTCGCCGCCGACGCGAGCGGCATCTATGTCGGCGCGAGCTGCACCGAGAATATCGAGAACTACCTGATCAAGATCTCGCCCGACGGCCGGCGCCGCCTGTGGTCGAAAATGCAACGGGTCCCCTGGAAGGGCGCGGTGGCCATGGCGCTGAGCGGGGACCGCCTGCTGGTGCTTTCGGCCAACAACGAGATCTGGCCCTACATGGCCGCGGACGGCAAGGACCTGCCCGTGATCGCCACGTCCCTGCCGCTGGCCGACAAGGACAAGCCGGACGAGCCCGGGCGCCATGCCGACGACATCGCCGCCAACGACCGGGAAATGGTGCTGTGCTATCCGGAGCGCGGCCTGGTGCGCTGGTGCGACCCGGCCGACGGCAAGCTTCTGCGCGAGGTCGGCGGCCTGGACAAGCCGGGCGCCGTGGCCATCGCCCCCGACGGCACGACCTACGCCCGCTGCGGCACGAACGTCCTGCGGCTGGATCGCAACGGCGGTGCGCCTGCGACCGTCGTCAGCGGACTGGCGAAGCCGGCACGCATCGCGGTGAACCAGGCCGGCGAACTGCTGGTGTCCGACGCGGCCACCGAGCAGGTGCTGCGGTTCGGCGCCGACGGCAAGCGGCTGGCGGCATTCGGGCAGGAAGGGGGCCGCCGCAATGGCACCTACGACCAGGGCGCGAAGGAGAGCTTCCTGCAGGTCGCGGGGGTAGCCGCCGCGCCCGACGGCGGATTCCTGGTGGCGGAGCCCAGCACCGCGCCGCGGCGCATCGCCTGGTTCACGGCGGACGGGCGGCTCAAGGGGGAATGGTACGGCGGCCATGTCTGGGCGCCCTGGATCGCCGTCGATCCCGAGAATCCCGGCACCGTGTTCATGCCCAGCTCGTGGAACTCGATCATGCGGCTGGCCGTGGACCTGAAGCACAAGACGTGGAGCGTGCGGGCCGTGTACCAGGTTGACCGGATGGCCGACGGCATGCTGCTGGGGCATAACAATGCGCTTCTCTATCGCGCCATTCGCCGCGACGGGAAGCTTTTCATCGCCGGCGCCTTCTCCCGCGCGCAGGTGTTCCGGGTGGAGGACGACGGCGACCAGCTCGTGCCCGTCACGACCATCGACCTGCACTTGTCGCACGACGCGAAGTCCAAGCGCGGGCCGATCAAGGAGTGGGCCGGGAAAGGGAGCGACAGCTATCAGTGGAACGACGCCAACGGCGACGGGCGGGCGCAGCGTGAGGAGGTGCGTTACTTCGCCGCCGGGCCGTGGACCTGCCTGCCCGAATGGGATGCCTCGGGGATGTACGCCGTCGCCGATGGCTTCAAGCGCTGGCCGATCACCGGCCTCACCGCGGCGGGGGCGCCGGTGCTCGGCGAATTCCCGGCGGGCGCGACGCTGCTCAAGCTGCCGCCGCGCGTGAAGCATCTCGAGCCCCGCTGGGCCTCCTACATCACCGCCAACCCCGTGCAGGGCGGCTGGTACGTGGCGATCAACGATTCGATGAAGAACTGGGGCCACAGTTCGGATTCCTTTCTGATCGCCTACAACGCCGACGGCAGCCAGCGCTGGATCACCCCGGGCAAGACCGGCGGCACGCCGCAGACGCACCTCGCGCCCGGCGACATCGGATGCTTCCGGCGCATCGCGGGCACGACGCACGACTGCGTGGTGATCAACGACTTCGCGGAGGGCCCCTGGCCGCTGACCAGCTATGTCTGGGACCGCGACGGGTTGTGGGTCGGCGGGGTGATGGACGAGATTGATCGCGAGGCCGCCCCGGTCTGGCGCTATGGCGCCGGTGGCGAGTCGCTCGGCACGCTGCTCGTCAACGATCCGGAGACCGGCGATGTCCTGCTCTACTGGCATGGCCTCAACGATCTGCGGATTGGCAAGGTCACCGGCTGGGAGGGCTGGGTGCGCAAGGCGGGCAGGGTGCAACTCGCCGCCGCCGCCCCCGCGTCGCCGCCGATGCTCACGGAGGTTCCGCCCGGGACAGGCAAGGGATTGCTCCTGGAGTTCTGGGATCAGGACCGCCCTGCCGAGAAGCCGGCGCTCGAGCGGCTGACCGATGCCAATGAATCCTGGGGGGCGAGCCGCGGTCCGGACAAGTTTCGCATCTTCCGCAATGGCCGCGTGGCTCGCGTCACGGGCGAGATTGAGGCCTACCAGACCGGCTGGCACGCCTTTTCGGCCGACATCTATCCGCCCAAGACGCGCTACCGCATTGCCGGCGTCGAGCTGGGGCGGTATTCCTACAACGAGATCTATCTGGAGGCGGGCAAGCGCTATCCGGTGGAGATCGTTTACGATGCAGAGATGACCCACCCGACCACAAACCAGGGCATCCGGCTGAAGTGGGCGACGCCACGCGGCACCTGGCCTGGCGCATTCACCCCGATCCCGGTCAGCCAGTTGTATGCACCGCCGCAGGCACCGTCCGCAGCGGAGGCTGACGGTACGGCGAAACATCTGTGAACGACTCGCGCATCAGACTCAGGAATACCGGAGGTTCTCTTCCGTGAGGAACAAATCCCGCCTTCTGGCGCTGATGCTCGCGTGCGCGACGGCAGCCACCGCCTTGGGCAGCGACAGCGGCCGCGGGCGACACAAGCAGTTCTACGTGGTGCCCGCGCCAGGTGCGGTAACCATCGACGGTCGACTGGACGACTGGGACCTGTCGGGACAGATCGAGATGTTCGTCATCGAGGCCACGCGCAGCGCGCAGAGCGCGAAGCTTGCGGCGATGTACGATGGCGAGGCCCTGTACCTGAGCGGCGAGATCGCCGATCCGACGCCGATGATGAACCGGCACGACCCGCGGGTGGATCCCGGGAAAGCCTGGGATGCCGACGCCGTGCAGTTCCGCCTAACACTCGACGCGGCCGCCGGCTTTCCCGTGCGCGAGACCACCTTCGACTACAAAGGCAAGGACGCGAAGCAGGACACCCGGGACGACATCGTCCACCTGCTCCTCTGGCAGTACACCGACGAGGCCAAGCCCTATCTCCAGATGCAGAAGGGCATGACCTACCGGCCGGGCCGCGCCGAGTGGCTGCCCGACGGCCTGGTGCCACCGGACGCATTCACGGCGGCCTACCGCAAGCGGGACGACAGCCGCGGCCATACGTTCGAGTACCGCATACCCTGGAGCACGCTCGGCGCCCGGCGCCCGTTGCGCGGCGGCGATATCGTGGCGGGCACGGTCAACGTGACCTGGTCGACACCCGATGGGCTGGCGCACAACCGCGTGTCCGGGGCCGCCTACGACATCATGGGCGAGCCGGGCTTCTCGTTCCAGAACACCGCATGCTGGGGCAAGGTGATCTTCGCCGCGACGGGCGGCATGGCGCGCGCGCTCGTCGAAGCCGGCGTGCCGCGGCAGCCGGCCAGGCCCCTCGCCTTCAGCTACGAGACGCCGGTTGACGGCGATGCAACGCTGCAGCTCGAGCGACCGGACGGCACGGTGGTCCGCATCCTGGAGGCGCAGCAGGCGCGAAAGGCGGGCCGGCACACGGTGGCCTGGGATGGCCTGGACGACCAGGGGCGCGTTCTGCCCGCCGGCGAGTACCGCTGGCGCGGCATCGTCGCCCCCACTCCGGTGAGGGCGGAGTTCCGATTCTCGGTGCACAACTCCGGGCGCCCGCCCTACACCACCGACGACGGCAAGGGCGGCTGGGGCGGCGACCACGGGACGCCGCAGGACGTCGCGGCGCTGGCCGACGGCATGCTGCTGGTCTGGGATGCGGCCGAATACGGTTCGGGCACGATCCGCGTCGACCCCGACGGCAACAAGCAGTGGGGTACGCAGAGCGGCGCCACCTATGTCGCCACGGACGGGACATTCTACTACACCGCCGGCGACCGCGGTTTCCACCGGGGCCTGAACGTCGGAATCTTCGAAGTCGAAACGGCCCGACCCGCGCGCCTGCCGCAGGGGACGGTGAGCTTCGCGCCGCCGCCGGGCGGCGGCGATGAGCGCAACCAGGTCAGCGGCCTCGCGTGGCACGACGGCATCCTGTATGTCAGCTACCGCGACCGCGATCTGGTCGCCATGTTCTCGACCGCGGACGGCGCGCTCACGGGCACGCGCGACGTGCCGGCGCCGGGGCGCCTGGCGGCGGCGCCGGAGGGGCGGGTGCTGGTGGTTAGCGGGGGGAAGCTACTCAGGGTTCAGGATTCAGGGTTCAGGGTTCAGGATGGGGAAAAGGCAACCCCTGACACCCGAAACCTGAAACCTGAAACCTTGATTACCGACCACCTCGACGATCCGCAGGGCATCGCTGTCGGCCCGGACGGTACCGTCTACGTCGCCAACCGCGGCACGTTGATGAACGTCTCCGTCTTCGACGCCAGCGGGAAGTATCTCTGTTCCATCGGCAAGTCCGGCGGTCGGCCGGCGAAGGGTCGGTACGACGTGCGGGGGATGTACATGCCCGGCGGGATCACGGTGGACAAGACCGGCCAGCTCTGGGTGGCGGAGACCGCCGACGCGCCCAAGCGCATCAGCGTCTGGGACGCCAAGTCCCCTTCGGCGGGTTCGGCAAGCTCACCGCAGGCAGGCTCAGGGCAGGCGGGCGCCTTTAAAAACGAGTTCTTCGGCAGTTGCGACTACTTCGGCTACGGCTGCATCGACCCGAAGAAGCCTGACGAAATCCTTGTGCACAACGTCCTCTGGAAGATCGACTGGAAGACCTACACGGTCACGCCCGTGACGACGGTCTGGCGCAAGACATCGCCGGAGATGATGCCTGCTTTGGGCTCAGGGGGATATGGGGGCAACGCACGAATCATCACCGCCGCCAACGGAAGACAATACATGTACGGCTACAACGGCGCGAATTTTGCGGAACTGCTCTTTCGTGATGGCGACCTCTTCAAGCCTGCGATGGGCAGGATCCACGTCGGCTATGCCTACATCGGTCCGGCCGGCATCCCGTTCATGGATGACGACCGGGCCACCTATCCCGAGGGCAAATACTTCTGGCAGGACCAGAACGGCGACTGCTGCGTTCAACCAGGGGAGCTCGTCTCCCTCAAAGGCTCCAACCTTGGTTCCTTTGACATTAAATACGTCTTTCCCGATCTCACGGTATTGATGGGCAGCGGGTACCTGCTCAAGCCGGTGAGCATGGAAAACGGTATCCCGAAATACGACCTGGCCAAGGCGGAGAAATACCCGTTGCCGGCGGGGTACAGCAGTCAGCCCCTGGAAGACGGGGGCATCATCACCTTCGAGGGGGGAGTCCTGGGGCGCTATGGCAAGGACGGCCAGCCGCTCTGGAGCTATAGCGGCATCGCACAGTGGCATCAGGCCCTGAACCTCGGGGTGACCGGCCCCGGTAAGCTCTGGGGGATGACCCAGTGCATGGGCAAGGGTGGCGACTTCCTCGTCTATCAAACCTACTTCGGCCCGAACCACGTCTTCCGCACCGACGGCATCTACGTCGGCGCGCTCTTGAAGGACGGCCGGCTGATGCTCAACCGCGGCCAGGACGAAGGCCAGCCGGAAGGGCAGAGCGGGTATTTCTGCAAGCTAAACATCGAGGGCAAGGACCGCTACTTCGCCATCGGCGGCGGCCAGGACGCGCGCGTGTGGGAGGTGACCGGCCTCGATACGATCAAGGATCTGCCCGGCGGCACGTATGTTCACACCCCCGGGTTGGCCGCCAAGGCCGAGCAGGCCCAGCGGGAGTACAAACTGGCGCTGAACGCAGGCAAACGGATCGTCATCGGCAAGGAACTCGCGAGCGCAAAGACGGTCGAGAAGGAACTGGAGAACGGCTGGGGCTTCAAAGCCAAGGTGGCCAGCGATGACAAGAGCCTGTTCTTCGACTACGACATTGTCGCCGACACGCCGCTCGTCAACACCGTGCCCGACCCGAAACTGCTCTTCAAGGGTGGCAACTGCCTCGACCTCCAGTTGGAGAACACCCGCGGCGAGCCGGTGCGCGTGCTGGTCACCCAGTATCAGGGGAAACCCTTCGCGGTCGTCTACTTCCCGAAAGTGAAGGATTTCAAGGGCGAGCCGACCGTGTTCAACTCGCCGACCGGCAAGGAGAGTTTCGACGAGATCAGGTTCCTTGAGAACGTCGCGCTGAAGGACGAGAAGACGGACAAGGGCTTCCGGGCGCAGGTCGCGCTGCCGCTGGAGGCGCTGCGGCTGGAACTCAAGCCCGGCCAGAAGCTCAAGATGGACCTCGGCTACATCTTCGGCAACGCCCAGGGCGTCGGCAAGGCGGTCCGGCGCGCGTACCTCAGCAACAACAGCTTCTCGGCGAATGTCATCGACGACATCCCCAACGAGGCCCGCCTCGAGCCCAAGGAATGGGGCGAGGCGGTGGTGGAATGATGACGGCAAAACAGCGATTCTTGACAGCCATGCGGGCGGGCGGCGTGCCCGACCGCGTGCCCTGCACCCCGGATTTCTCGAACTATATCCCCTGCAAGCGCACAGGGCTGCCGTTCTGGGAAATCTACTTCGAAAACCGGATACCGCTGTGGAAGGCCTATTTGAATGCCGCCGACTACTTCGGCATCGAGTCCTGGATGGCATCCTGCACCGGTGCGCCGTTGCTGTTCGGCGCAGGTCGCGTGGAACGAAAGGTCGAACTCGTCTTCGACAAGCACCGCGACGCCATGATCCACAAAACCCTGCTACGGACCCCGGACGGGGACATGACTCACCAGTCGCTCTGTTTTCGCGCCGACCCACCGTCGCCAATCGAAAAGCCAATCAAGGATATCGCGAGGGACTTCCCGAAGTACCGCTGGCTGATACAGGAGCCGACGGGACTGGACATGTCGGTGGTTGACGAGATGCGTGCCGCTTGCGACCAGCGGCAGCAGGCCTTCGGGGTATGCGTGGGCTATCCCGGTTTCCAGGCGTGGATGGGCGCGGTGGAAGGCGGTCTCGGGCCGCTCAGTTACGCCGAGTGCGACACTCCGGAGATCCTGCAGGAATGGATGGAACTGGACATGGCTTGCGGGACGAAGGTGATGGGGTTGCTGATCGCGATCAAGCCGGACTACCTACTCTTTGGCGGATCCGGAACCATCACGCTGGCTTCGCCAGAACTGGCGCGTAAATACGCGATTCCGGCCCTGAAGAGATGGTCGGCCATGACGAAGGCGGCCAGGATACCGACCATGCTGCACAGTTGCGGCAAGTCGCGGGCGCTGGTGGATTTGCTGTGCGAGGAGACCGACGTCGACTGCATCAACCCGCTGGAAATCCCGCCGATGGGCGATGTGGATCTGGCGGAGCTGAAGCGGGCGCGGGGGCGCCAGATCAGCCTGATGGGCAATCTCCACACCACCAATGTCATGCTGCACGGGACGCCGGACGACGTGCGCAGGGCGGCCCGCCAGGCGTTGAGCGACGCCGGGCAGGGCGGGGGCTTCATCCTCTCCACCGGCGACCAGTGCGGCCCGGCCACGCCGGAGGATAACTTGTTCGCCTTGGTCGAGACGGCGAAGACGCATGGCGTCTATGACAGCAGTGGCAAACTGTAGAACAGAACGTTACCGTCCGAGGACAGCCAGAATGACGATCCATCCACGCCACGTGGCCCGAGCAGGCTGCGCCCTTCTGCCCCTGGATATCCAGAACGGCCACTTACGCAGCTTGGGCGCCATCACCATCAACGGCGTAGCCCTGCGCAATCCTGATACCCGGTTCCTGCCGTGGTTCGATACCTTCGAGGGGGAGATATTCCGCGCCTTCCGCCTTGAGGGCATCGAGCAACGCGGTGCAACCACCGTCATTCGCACGACGGCGGTGAGTGATCCGGACACCCTGTTCCGCGAGCGCCGCGACTGTTCGGGCGATCCCTGTTTCCGCAACGCGAGCTGGGACGCCATGCCGAAGGAAGCGCGGTTGGATATCTGCTTCGATCCGGCCGACGCCGTGATCGACGGCCGGAAGTTCACCGGCTTCCGCTACTGGTTCGAGTACGACGGCGAACTGCCCATCCACCGGCTGGTGGACCGGCAGACCTGGGAAATCGGCGGCAACCTCGACGATGTCACCCTCTGCCTGCGGAACTGGCTCACGCCGCCGCGCATGAAGATCGGCAAGGAAACCACCTACTCCACCGTCGGCCTCGACAAGTGGGCGACGTTGTTGCCCGGTAACCTCTGGGGGCGCTGGTCGCTGCTGCCCGGCTTCGATCTGCAATACGGTCAGGCCGGGATCCTCGTTGGCTGGTTTGACCGGATATCGCTGATCCGCACCGTGGTGGAGACCAATGCCGGGGACGATAGCCTGCGCTACCTGGACATGCACCTCTTCACCCAGGCCAACAAGGTGACGACCAATCCCAAGACGATCCTGCACTGCCCCGACCGGCTCGAAGACGTGGACGCGCTCAATCTCTGGACGCGGATTCAAGATCGTGAACTCGAACGCGGTCAGGCCCAGTTCGGCATTCCGCGGGAGGAACCGCCGGCGATCACGTTCTCGCACAATGTTTGGAAGGACGTTCATTTCGACACGACCTACGAGGATGTGGTGCAGGTGGCGTCGGAATTCGGCGGCGATTACGTCTTCATCGATGTCGTCTTCGAGCAGCAGCAGGCCTTCAAGGAGTATCTCCTCAAGGAGATCCCCGAGGAACGGCGGAAAGGGACGATCTTCGAGAAGTTCTGGCAGCAGAACATGTGCGTGGTCCTCGACTGGAAAGTCAACGAGGTCTGGGGCGGCGAAGCCGGGCTCAAGCGCCTGGTGGAACGCGCCAAGGCCAAGGGCGTCAAGATCCTCTCGTGGATGTCCACCCACGCCTCGCCGAACAGCTACCTGGCCGACGGGAATCATCCCGGGACCAAGGCCATGGCCCGCGGCGGCAACGGCGTGTATGCGGGCCGGGAGTCTGGCCGGCATCCCGATACCGGTTACGCCGCCAGTTGCTGGACCTTCAACCTCAACACCCCGGTCACGGAATGGCTGCGCGACAACCTGATCGGCGTCTGCGAGCGCACCGGGCTGGCGGGTTATCTCTGGGACAGCTTCTCCAACCTCGGCTGGTGGCAGGTGGATTACTCGCAGGGCGACCTGCGGCCGCAGTTCGACCGGATGGGCGAGCTCTACGCCGCCCTCGCCAAGGCTGGCCTCTACATCAAGCCCGAGGCGCTGGTGAGCTTCAGCAATCACAGTTGCTGCGGCCTGCACGGCGGCAACGTGTATGCCGGCGACCTGCTGGGCTATTCCTACAACACGGTCATCGCGCTGTGGTTCAACGACGGCGCGGGTCATGACAGCAACTACGAGAACCGCATCCTGCGCGGGCAGGCGCCGGTGGATCTGCTCTTCCAGTGCATCGCCCACAAGCGGATCCCGTCGCTGAACTTCCACCTGGTCCCGCGCGCCGAGTGGCATGCGCCGAGCGTGGCCGAGCTCAAGCGCGTGCTGGCCCTCTACAAGACCCAGCGCCACCGCATGATCCGCCGCACGGTGCTCAAGGACGGCATGGGCGTCCGCTGGGACGGCGGCGATCAGCCTCTGGTCTTCGCCTTCAAGCCCGCCCCGGCCCCCGCCGGCGCCCGAGACGCCGAGACCGGAGAGACGGTGGACGCGTGGATGTCGAACCGTGCATACTTGCTGCCGGCCGAGGAGGGACGTCGCAGATGAATGTGAAAAAGCAAGGCATGACTCCAAACACCGGTTTCCCTGGAATCCGCGGCCTGCGCTGCGGTGTCGTGGGCCTGCTGCTGCTGGCGCCGGCCGCCGCGCGGGCGATCCCGCCGACGGCTTGCACCCCGGCGGACCTGGAGGAGGCGCAATGCCGCGTGCTGCATAACGGGCAGCCCGGCGCGCTGGACGGACCCCGGATGCGCTATGCCCTGGGGCTGGCGCCTGCGGTCGAGGCGCCCTGGCGGCTCTGGTCGGCCGGCCAGGTGGCGGGCGAGTCCGCGAACGGCGACACGTTCCAGTACGTGGTGGCCTTCAAGCAGCCGGTGACCATCGGCTCCGTGCTGACGACCGTGGGGCAAGTCGGGCTGCTGAAGGCGGAGGCGCCGTTTCCCGGCGACCCGGCCGATTCCGCGCAGTGGGTGGCGGCGCGCGCGCCCGCCGGATCGGGGCCGCGGCTGATCACCCTCGATCAGGCGTTCAAGACGCGGGCCGTGATGTTCACGGAGGTGCGAAAGTCCGGCACGTCCACCCTTGGCCCCGTTCGGCTCTACGCGCAACGCTATGCCAACGCGGCCCTGCATGCCGGGGCGCGGGCGAAGTCGGAATACCGCTCGCCGGACAACCAGGGCGCCGACGTGTTCCCGGCCATCGCGCCCGTCCGGGGCCGCGGGAGCTGGGCCAGCACCGGGCCGAATGCCGAAGGCAACATCCCGGCGCCACCGGTCAGCGACATCCACCCGCAGTGGCTCGCGCTGGGCTGGGACGAGCCGCACACGCTCGCCGGACTCTACCTGCAGGACAACTTCGGCGACCTCTGTCTTGACGCGTTCAGCGGCGCGGCGGGCGCCTCGCCGCTCGTGGGCGTCGAGGCCGAATGGCGGAGGATCCAGGCGGCGACGGTTCAGGAGAGCCGCCAGCAGGGCCGGTGGCTCCAGTTCGCCGAGCCGGTGAAGACGACGGGGCTTCGGCTGTACATCCGGAAGGCGCTGACCGACAAGGGCGCGGCCAGCCCCGTGGCGCGGCTCGAAGCGCTCGTGGCCTTCGAGGACCTGGGGACGGCGCCGGCGCCGGCCGCGGCGACGGAGCCGCCTCCGCCGTTCACGATCCCCTACTCCACGCCCCAGGCCGGCCTGCTCACCCTGGCCATCGACGACGCCGGGGGGCGCCGGGTCCGCAACCTGATTGCCCGTGAACCGCGCGGAGCCGGCGCACAGGCCGAGCGCTGGGACCTGGCCGACGAGAACGGCAGGCCCGTGCCGGCCGGCACCTACCGATGGAAGGCCATCACGGCGCCGGAGCTCGAGCTGCGCTACGAGATGAGCGTGTATCCGAACGTGACGGTGAACCACCCGGAAAACTCCGCCTGGCTCAACGGGCCCGACGGGCCTGGAGGCTGGCTGGCCGATCATTCCCCGCCGCGCGGCGGCTGCGCGGCGGAGGATTTCCTTTTCTTTGGCGCGCCCTGTCCCGAAAGCGGCGTCGGGTTTGTCTGCTGCGACCTGACGGGGAAAAAGCTCTGGGGCATTCACTCCTTCGCGGCGTGGTCCGCCGGGAACAGCATGGCCACGGACGGCAGGACCGTGTTCGTCCAGCACCCCGGCGCCGGGCACTACGGCTCGGCCGACGAAGGCGCGGATCGCGTCTGGGCGGTGGACATCGCCACCCGCAAATGGCGGACCCTGCTGGTGGCGCAGAACACCGAGAAACGCCGCCGCGGGATCGGCGGCATGGCCGCGCGCGACGGCAAAGTGTACCTGGCCGTCAACGCCGTCGACAACTGGCTGGACAAGGCCTGCGGGTGGGAAGCCATTGATCTGGCCAACTGCCGGCCGGCCTACAAGGAAGCGCGCAAGCCCAAGGTGCCTTACGAGATCGTGCCGGATTCGCGCAACGACTTCCTGCGCCTCTTCCGCCTGAAAGGCGACCCGCCGGGCTACGGCCATCCGGACGGCGGAGGCTTGATCTGGCTGGAGAGCACGCGGGGGCCCGGACGGCGGCAGGAGATCCTCTTGACCTTCGCCAAGCCGATCGACATCGGAAGTTGCGTCTTTCCCGTGCCGCAGGGCGAGCCCTACCAGGTGGTCCTCAGCGTGCTCAAACCCGACGCGCCCTTCCCGCCCAACCCGTCCAGGCGCGACCAGTGGATCAAGCTGGAGCGCCAGGCGTCCCTGGCGTGGGACGTGGCCGTCGCGCCGCCCAACACCGCGACGCGCGCCCTGCTGGTGGCCTTCGTCAAGGGACAAGACGATGAACTGACGGACATCCTCGAAGGCGATGCCGGAGTCGACCCGGCGGCGCCGGGCGTGGGGCTGGACGACCTGTCGGCGGCTCCGGCGGCGGTTCTGGGCGACAGCCGGAATGTCTGGGGCGGGCGCATCGAGGGCATGCGCCTCCTGCGCCGCCGCTATGAGAATCTCTTCTCCAACGCCACCGTGCGAGTCAACTCGGGCGCCGTCGGCAAGGATGGCGTGTGGGTGGCCCAGCGGACGGAGCCGCTTTCGCCCGAGGCGCCGGCGATCTACATGCTCGAATGGAAGCAGGCGCAGAAAGTTCGCGGGCTGGCGATCAAGGAGGTGGACGGCGAGCGCACCGAGATCGACGCCTGGACGGGGCCGGCCGAAGGGCCGGTCGAAATCGGGGGAACGGCCAACTGGGAGAAGGTCGGCGCCTTTACCAGCCGCCGGCGCATGCAGCACCCGAATTTTGCCGGACACAACGCCAAGGCGCGCTACCTCGACGAGATGGTGGACTTCGGCCGCGAGGTGACCGCGCGCGCCCTCCGCCTTCGGGTGGTCTCGCAGTTTGCGGCGCCGACGCGCGAAGGGAGCTGCGCCAAGGACGAACTTGGACTCGACCCCGCGCGGTGCCGCATCTTCGGTGTGGCGCCGCTGGCTTATCTGGGCGGCGAAACCCCGGTGGATGCGACGGCCGCCGAGCGGATCGAGGTCGTGGATGGAACCAGCGGCAAGCTCGAACGCGAGCTGGCCATTGCCAAGCCCGGAGAGCTGGCGTTTGCCCCCGACGGCACCCTCTATGCCCTCAGTACGGGAGCCGTCGTGAAGGTCGACCTGGCGGGCGGGCCGCACCAGGCCCTGGGCCTCGATGTGAAGGCGCCCGGCGCCATGGCGTGTGACCGGCAGGGGAATCTCTACGTTTTCGACCGGGCGCCCGAGCGGCGCGTGGTCAAGGTGTTCGATGCGACCGGCAGATTGCTGCGCGAGATCGGCGCGCCGGGCGGCTACCGGGCCGGCCCCTGGGTTCCGGAGCGCCTGCAGGATGTGACGGCGCTGGCGGTGGATCGCGAGGGCAAGCTCTGGTGCGTCTCCGAGGGCTACTGGCCCAAACGCATCAGTGGCTGGAGTCCGGACGGCAGGTTTCTGCGCGACTATCTCGGCCCCACGGCCTATGGCGGCGGGGGCGTGCTTGATCCCGGCGACAAGCGCCGGCTGTTCTACGGACCGCTGGAGTTCGAACTCGACTGGGAAAAGGGGACGTCGCGCCTGAAGAACCTGACGTGGACCGGCAGCTCCGACACGGGCAAGATGTTCATGCCGTCCGCCGCCGGCGAGGTCCCGATCCGCGTCAATGGCCGCACCTACCTGGTCACCCGCGGCGAATTCACGCGGCAGGCCTGCGGCATCGTCTACCTGTACGAGACCGATCATCTGAAAATGGCGGCGGCCCTCGGCGCGGCGGAAGCCTTCGCCCCGCTCCGCGCCCCCGGAATCGCCCCGGCACTCGGTGGCCGGCCGCTGCCGGAGTTCCAGTTCCTCTGGAGCGACCGCAATGGCGACGGGCAGGTGCAGGCCGCCGAATGCCAGTTCAGCCCGAAGCGGATCGGCAACCTGAACGAGTTCGACCGCAACCTCACCATCCACGCCGGCGCCACCGCGTTTGGCGTGAAGGAATTCCTCCCCGATGGCGTGCCGGTCTACGAGGAGCGGCCGACGCCCCTGCCCGCCGAGGACAGCGCCGTCTATCCGCTGGTGAACGGCGGCTACTACCGGTTCGGGGCGAACGGACCCGACGCCGGCTTCGGGGCAGACGGCTCGCTGCAGTGGACGTACAAGAACGAGGGCGCCGGCGTGGGGCCGGACCGCAGATGCGGCCCCTACGCGCCGGGACAGGTGGTCTGCCAGTTCGCCGTGGTGGGGCACGAGACGGCCCCGCAGGGCGACCTGGGGGAGTTCTTCGTGATCAACGCCAACCTGGGCGGGTGGAATCTATGGACGGCGGACGGGTTGCTGGCGGGCCGGTTGTTCCGCGACCTGCGCGACGGGCGGCGCGTGTCCTGGGCCATGAAGGAACACGCGCGCGGCATGCGGCTGGACGACGTCACGGTCGGGCAGGAGCATTTCCAGGGCTGGTTCTGCCGATCCGTTACCGACGGCAAGTACTACGCCGTGGCCGGTCACAATCACGCCAGCGTCGTGGAGGTGTCGGGACTCGAAAAGTTCAAGCGGCTCGGGGGCGAGCTCAAGGTCACGGCCGACGATGTGGCCCGCCGCCGGCAGTGGGCCGGGGACGTGGTCCGGTTCCGGTCGCGCGAGGCGGCGAGGGTCATGGACTGCTTCACGGTCGAGGGGGCGGCGTCGGGCCCGAATTGGGACGAGTTGCCGACCGCGCGGCTGGATCCCGACCCCGGGAATCCGGGCAAGGCCGTGAGCTTCCAGTTTTGCCACGACCGGGCCAACCTGTACCTGCGCTACGTCGCGCGGGGCGCGGGGCCGTTCAAGAACAGCGGGGAACAATGGGACCGGCTGTTCAAGACGGGCGCCTGCGCCGATCTCATGCTGGGGTTGCAACCCGATGCCGATCCGAAGCGGCGCGCGCCGGTGGCGGGCGACAAGCGCGTCCTGGTGAGCCTGATGCAGGGCAAGCCGGTGGTGGCGATGTATGAGGCGGTCGTGCCCGGCACGGAGCCGGGCCAACGCTGGGAGGCTGTTTCCCCCACGGGGCGTACCGAATTCGACCGGGTCAGCTTGCTTGACCGGGCCCAGGTGCGGCGTGTGGCCGACGGCGACGGTTACACGCTGGACGTGACGCTGCCCCTGGCGGCGATCGGGCTGGATCCCGGGCCGGGGCGGCGGATCAAGCTGGATTGGGGGATCCTGGAGACCGATGCGGAGGGAGCGGCCGTGCTCCGCCGCTCCTACTGGTCGAATCAGACCACCTCGACGCTGGCCGATGCGCCGACCGAAGCGCGCCTCGAGCCGGACCTGTGGGGGTGGGCGATCTTCCCGGGGAAGGACCGGACGGTGCCAACGCCAGTTCAGCCCGGTGATCCGATGGAGTCCGGGCGGAGTCCGGGGATAGACTTCGAGTTGGATGAATAGCCATTCCCTTGACGAACGGCGGGCTGGTTTCTAGCCTTCGTGCCCGCATAGTTCTGTTGCCAATACGCGGATACAATCTTGCCTATAACTTGGACATTTTGTTTCAGTTACCCGAGTGTTTGTTCGCGGCGAAGCCGCGCGGCCGGCTGAGTTCGGGCTGGAGACAGAGCACAACCATGAAGACGCGTTCACTTGAAGCCACCGCCGTCTACCGGGCCAGTGCCCGGCAGGGCCAGCCACTCGAAATCGGATCCCACCATGTCCTGTTGCAGACCACGGCCGTCATGGCCAGCAAACGCGCCGTGTCATCGGCCGATTCCGAGATGCTCAAGCAGCGCTCGCTGGCAGGCGTCGGCAAGGAGGTCGAAGGCCGCCTGCGGATCGACGTGCTGGGCGACCGCGTCCTGCGGGTCCGCTACGCCGAGGGCGCGTCCATCGCGGAGAACCGCACGCCGATGCTGGCCGTGCCGCCGCGGGCCGGCGGCGCCTGCACGATCACCCGGGGGGTGCGGGTCGATCCGGCCATGAAGGCGGCCCCCTGGCTGGCCGAGGCCAAGGCGCCCAGCCAGGACGAGGTCATCACCATCGCCACGCCGGCCTTCGTGGCCACGGTGTCGCTCGCGCCGTACCGGGTCGAGATCGCCGCGCCCGACGGCCGGGCCATCAGCGGCATCGGCGGACCTGAAAAAGACGCCTTCTGCAACTGGGATGCACATCTTCGCCCAGGCCGAGCGCTGCGTGCGCGAGTCGCTGCCGATGATGCGGGCGCTGGTGGTGGACTACCAGAGCGACCCGACGACGTTCAACCTCTCCGACGAGTTCCTCTTCGGCGACGACCTGCTGGTCGCGCCGGTCGTCACGACGGACCCGCGCCGCAAGGTCTACCTGCCCGCGGGCACGTGGACCTGCTGGTGGACCGGCGAACGGCTGCGCGGGGCGCGCTGGATCGATGTCGAGGCCGGCCTGGAGACCCTGCCGCTCTACATCCGCGAGGGCGGGATCATCCCGCTCGGGCCGGTCATGAACTACGTGGACGAAAAGCCGGTGGATTGCCTCGACGTGCGGCTCGGCTTCCGCGAGGCCGACGGCCGGTCGGCCTTGCCGTTGACCGTCAACGGCCGGAAGGTGGAACTGATCTACGAGACCGCGGCCGGCCGGCATGTCCTGCGCGTGGCCGGCTGCCCGGCGCCGCTGTCCGTGGCCGGCGGGTCAGGGGGCGTTGCCTGTGACGTGATCCGCGACTGATCGAGATCGAATGATATGAAACACACCCTTCGGCTCACGAGCCCGCTGTTCACCGACTGGACCGAGCAGTATGTCCGGCTGAACCTCCCCGCCGTCGCGCCCCTGGCGCTGACGGTCAACGGCGCGCCGGCGCCGTTTCAGTTCACCGGCCATGGCGGCGAGATCCTGGTGAAGCTCGGCTTCGCGCAGGGCGAAACGAAGGAGCTCGTCTTCACGCCCGCCGGCCGCCACGCCACCGACCTCACGCCGGTGCCGGTGCCGGCCGGGCAGCCGCTCGGGGCGCCGGGGCGGGAGCTGATGATCCCGTCAACTGTTCACCCTGAGCGAAGCGAAGGGTCTCCGTCGGTTTCGGGTAACAAAGAGATTCTTCGCTGCGCTCGGAATGACAGTATTCCCGGGCCGTTCGCGGGGTTCGCCGGCTTCCCGTTCGCGAGCCGGATCCACTGCGAGCAACCGTTCGAGCGGCTGACGGTGACGCGGACGAATGACGGGCCGCTGTTCACCGATTACCGGGTGCGCTACGAGTTCGCGGAGGCCCGGCATTACACGCTGACGTTCCGGTGCTACAAGCACGACCCCTGCGTCGAGGTGGGCGAGCACTTCGCGCTGCGGATGAACGCCGAGTTGGTGTGGACGCTGAACCCGCAGAAGGCCTTCACGCACATCATCTCGCGCGACAGCTTCGAGGGTGAGAACCAGCCCGCCATCGAGCCATTGGGCGCGGAGCACCCGCGCGACGTGCTCTGCCGCCTGCAGATGCCGGTGTTGACCGAGTACTTCATACCGAACAACCGCGGCTGGTTCGCCTTTTGCGGCAATGGCCCGGCGATGCTTGGCATCCTGGGCTTGTACGGCGCGAAGTGGGAGGAGCCGGTCGCGAACATGCCGGAGCTGTTCGACCGGCAGGGCAGCGTCGAATGGCGCGCGTCGCTCGCCAGCGGCAAACGCCACTGGCTGCTGTACGCCGGGCCGGTGGAAAGGGCATTTCGGATTTCGGATTCCGGATTTCCAGTTCCGGATTGCCCCATCCGACATCCGAAATCCGAAATCCGAAATTCCCCAGACCCCCGCTTCGTCTTCCACCGCCTGCACGCCGAATTCAACGCCTTGCGGCTGGACGAGCACCTGGACCTGGCCGGCGACACCCTCTTCGACGCTTCCTGCGCCACGGCGCCGGGGGTGTTTGCCGCCGGCGATTACCATGCGGCGGCGCGGCGGCGCTTGGAGCAGTACCCCAGCCTCGGGCGGGTGCTGCCGACACCCGACGCCTGGATGCAGGCCAACGGCGGCATGCACCTTGCCAGTTTTCGCTATCTGCTGGAGCCGACTCCGGAGAACGCCCAAGCCCTCTACGGCCACTTGATCGCCCGGTTCGAGAAGTGGGTGCGCCAGTTCCAGGGTTACCGGATCGGCGTGCACGACTACATGAAGAACGTCATCGGTTTCTCCCGCTACCTGCGCGGGATGCTGCTCGCCTACGAGCAACTCCGGCGCGACGGCGTGCTGACCGATGTGCAGGTCCGCAAGATGAATGCCTATTTCTCCTTTGCCGCCCGCCGCATCCTCGACGAGGGCCGGTGGCCGCATTCTCGGACGTGGAAGCATCCGGACCACCCGGAGTCGTCCCGCGATTTTTACACCTACGGCGGCGAGCACAAGCCCGACCGGCTGGTGTGGACCAACTGCCTGCCGAACTTCCAGAGCGACCCGATGTGCGCGCTGGCGCATCTCTCGGCCGTCTTCAAGGATCATCCTGACGCGGCGCACTGGCGGCGGTTCGCCCTCGACGATATCGACCGGCAGCTCGACGCCTACTGCGGCAAGAGCGGCGCGTGGCAGGAGTCCATCAACTACGCGCTCTACACGTTTTCGTACTTCGTCATCACGTTCAAGGCGGTGAAGGAGCGGTGGGGAATCGACTACTTCAACGACGAACGGGTGCGGCGGTGTGCGAGCTGGCTCTGCCGGTTCCTCGGTCCCAAGGACAAGCGCTGGGACGCGTATACATGGCCGGGTGTCGGCAATGCCCGCTGTCCGACTGGGGGCGGGGAGTACCTGTTGTGTTACGCCGGCGAGTTGGCCGAAACGGACCCGCTGCGGGCCGACTGCCTGGCCGTGTGGCAGCGGGTGGAGGGCAACCATGTGCCTGGCGAGCACTACCCGGTCGTGATGGGCGCGCTGGCGCCTTCGCAGGTGTCGGGTGTCAGGTGTCAGGCGTCTGCGGGAAATCCCTCCGACCTGAAACCTGAAACCCGAAGGCTGAAGCCGCTGGTCAGCGAAGTCATGGATGAAGTCGGCGTCGCGATGCGCGACCGGCACACGCAGCCGGACGAGAGCTATCTCTTCCAGAAGATCGGCTTCGCCAAGGACCATTACGAGGCCGACGAGACGGCCTTCAACTGGTACGCGAAGGGCACGCCGCTGTGCATGGACTACGGGACGTATACCGGCGACGTCGCGGTGGGCGGGGCACACAATGTGGTCGAGATTCCGGACGGGGATCCCCTGCGCCGCGGGTATCTGGCCAATCATCTCTTCACGCCGGCGCTGGACTATACCCGCTGCGAGGTGCCGGTGACCTTGAAGTTGCTCTGGGGGCGCGTCCGCAGCTTCGCCGAGGTGGAGAACAAGGACGGCAAGATCGACCGCACGGAGACGCCGTACTTCTACATCGGGGACAAGAACCCGGTCGGGCCGAAAACCTGGAAGGTGCGGCTGCTCCTGTTCGTGAAGCCGGACTACCTCGTGCTGTTCGACCGGGTGTACGGCGAAGTCCCGCACCGCTACAACCTGCACGTGACCGGGACGGGAATTCAGGTGTCAGGTGTCGGGAGCCAGGAGTCAGGGGGCAGGGGTCAGGGGGAAGAGCGCGGGGCGTTGATCACGGCCACGGGGCGGTTCGACCTCGACCTGCTGGCGCTGGTGCAGCATCCCAGGGACTTCAAGTGGGAGACGGGGGAGTTGATCCCCAACTACGATCCGCCGGGGGAACCCGGTGAGCGGTTGAAGCATGCCCAGCACTACGTCCGGATCTACAACGGAACGGATGGCGTCTACCGGACGATTCTCTTCGCCCGGGAACGCGGGCGCGCGGTTACGCTTGAACCGTTCGGCGCCAGCGGCATCAAGGTCACCGCGCCGGAGTACACGGACTACGTCTGGCTCCACAACGAGGTCGTGGACGAGCTGGCGCACGGGGTCCGCTTCGTCGGCCGCGCCGGATGGATTCGCCAGCGCGCGGATGGGCAGGTGCAGGCTTGCGTGCCTGACGGCGAAGTTGTCGAGGCGTTTGGCCGGCGCATCGAAGGCCGCGGCCCCTGGGGCTTCAACCTCGATGGAACGGCCCAAGGGCGAGTCCTGGGGGGGCCGCCCCGCACGCTGCGCGTAGACCTGAAATCAGCCTGAGGCCGGGAGGACCTTGACGCCAAGAGCAGGAGGGCAGAATTCAAGTGAAGAACAAGATCGTGCTGATCACCGGCGGTTCCAAAGGCTGTGGCGCCGGGATCGCGGAGGTTATGGTACGGGCCGGCGCCAAGGTGTGGATCACCGGCCGCGAACAGATGGCGCTCTACGCCACCGCGAAACGGCCGGGAGTCAAAGCCCTCCAGGGGGATGTGACCAGCCCCGCTGACTGGGACCGCGTGTTCGCCGCCATCCAAGCCGACGCGGGCCGGCTGGATGTGCTGGCCCTCTGCCGGACACCCGCGCATTTGGCTATCCCCGACATCACCGTCCAACCGCTGGTCCAGCAGATCGAGTCGATGTGATGTCCCAAGCGTCTTACGATCTGGCGGTCATTGGCGGCGGCAGCGGCGGCTTTGGGGCGGCGCTGGCGGCGGCGCGCGGCGGCTTGCGCGTGCTGATGGCCGAGCGTGGTCCGATGCTCGGCGGCAACAGCACGCTGGCCGGCGTGAACACCTGGGAGCCGGGCGTCGGCGGGCCCGGGTTTCACGGCGAGCTGTACGACATGCTCTCCCGTCAACCCAACGCCATCGGGGTCAGCCGGTCGATTCATCACTGGACGCCGGACCAGCCCTGGGGCTGGTCGCGCGTGCGGCCGGGTTTGGATTACCGGCTGAGCCTGCGGCGCGCGGGCGTCAAGCCCGACGATTGGACGCGGGTCACGTTCGAGCCCGACGCCATGGCGGCGGCGATGCGCGGGTTGCTGGAGAGGACCGGGACTGTGGACCTTCGGTTCGGGGCGGCGTTCACCTCGGCGGCGGTCGCGCGCGATCGGGTGCAGTCGATTACGATCAACCGGGGCGGACACTCGGAAACCATCGCCGCCGCGTGCTTTGTCGATGCGACGGCGAACCTGGCAGTGGCCACCGCCGCCGAATGCGCGACGTATCTTGGTTGCGAGCCCCGCGTGCTGTACGGCGAGCCGAGCGCCCCGGCGGAGCATCAGGAGCGGCTGAACGGGGTGTCGATCTGTTTCCGCGCCACGCCGGTCGCGACCCCGGCGGTCGCACCGCTGCCGGCGGGAGTGCCCGACGCGCCTTGCGAGCGGGCGATTTCGATCACCGAATATCCGAACGGCGATCTGAATCTGAATCCGCTGCCGATCATGGAGGGGATCGAGTACCACCGGCTGGGCGAGACGGAAGGCCGGCGGATTTGCGAGCAGCGGGTCTATCAGCTCTGGCATTGGCTGCAGACGGAGAAGGGTTTTGACCGTTACCGGCTGGTGAAGCTCTTCCCGTTCACCGGCGTGCGCGAGGGGCCGCGGCTGATCGGCCGGTATGTGCTGACCGAGAACGACGTCCGCGCCGGCTGTTCCGGGCAGCGGGACGCCGACCGCTGGATCACCCTGGCCGATCATGCGCTCGATGTCCACGGCGAGGGGCATTTGTGCCGGGAACTGAGCGAACCGTATGGCGTCCCCTACGACTGTTTGTTGCCGAAGGAGCTCTCCAACCTCGCGGTTGCCTGCCGCGGCGCGAGTTTCTCGCACATCGCCGCGGCCAGTTGCCGGCTGAGCCGCACCATGATGCAGCTTGGCCAGGCCGCGGGGTTGGCGGCGGTGCAGGTGGCGCGCGAGGGCCTGGCCTTTGCCGGGGTCGACGTGCCGCGCCTGCGGGCGGACCTGAAGGCACAGGGGGCGACTGTGGACTGGAAGACGACGTGATGACCGCACGTCCGTCGAGAGCGATGAGAGGACATGGATGAAACCGGTGCGCGTATCCGCCGACCGATGGAACTTCGAAACCGCCGCTGGCGCGTTGATCACGCCGCTGGGCGGCAACATGCTCAACGACCAGCACCCGGGACAGGGGACGCTGTTCGACCGCTTCGACGCCGCCGACTGCGACCGCCGCTTCGGCATCATGGCCGGGCTTGGGCTGAACTGTGTCCGGCAGGCCATTGGCGTGAACCATGTCTTTGACCCCGCCGCCGGGCTAGAAGCCGCGGGCATGAAGAACTGGGACACGTTCATCGGCCTGGCCGAGAAGCACGGCGTCTACCTCATGCCCGTCGGCGGCTACATCGGCGGCAACGACTGGTTCGACGTCGAGCGGTTGGCCGACAGCGGCCGCCAGCTCGACTGGGACTGCGCCTTCTGGGAGGCGTTCGCCGGGCACTACAAGGGGCATCCCGCGATCTGGGCCTGGGATTTGCGCAACGAGCTGCTCTATTGGACCCGCGCCCACATGGTCGCGCCCGGCAGCACCGAGGAGCAGAAGGTCGAGGCCATGCTGAAGGACAAGTGGCCGTGGTGGCTGGAGACCCGCTACGGCACGGTTGCGGCCATGAACAAGGCGTACGGCTCGGCCTACGCCGCCTTCGCCGGCGTGCCGGGCGCCGTGGGCTTTGTCGAGAAGCCGTTCGACCCCTGCGCGTTCGACTTCCGCAACTACCTCAACGACCGCGGCTACGACTGGTGCAAGCGCCAGTGCGACGCCATCCGCGCCGCCGCGCCCGGCCACATGATCGTGTCGGGCAACAACGCCTGGCTATCGCCCGACCAGGACCTGTGGCTGGCCAACGGGTTCCACAACCGGGCGCTGCACGATCTCTTCGATTTCGTCACCTTCCACCCCTACCCCGCCTGGGAGTGCGTGCCCGGCGGCCGCGGCGATCCCCTCGACGGCGGCGAGCCGCTGAAGTACTGGCTGAGCTGCTGCATCGGCAAGGCCCGCATGGACCATTACGGCAAGCCGGTGGTGGTGCAGGAGTTCGGGTGGTATGGCGGCGGGACCTCGAGGTTCCTCTGCGACCTGCCCTACCGCAGCGAGGAGGAACACGCCGATTACACGCGCACCCTGACCGACGCGCTGATCCCGCACGTCAACGGCTTCGTCAACTGGCCGACCTTTGACATGCCGGCATCCAATGACATCAGCAACCACGGCGGCATCTTCGCGGCGGACGGCAGGCCCAAGGCGCTGGCCACGGTCTACGCCGGGCTGGTCAAACGCGTGAACGGCAAGCGGCAGGTCCGCGCCCGGGCCACGACCACGCTGACCTGTTCGCTACTCGGCCTCTACACCTGCCGCGCCTATCAGGACCGGATGTGGGACGACGTCCATCGGGTGATCACCGGCGGCGGGCTGCCGGATTTTCGATTCATCTGATGTTCCCGTCAACGGGGCACCACCCCTGAGTGGTCGTGAACGCGACACAGAGAGCGCGCTTGGGCAACGGGAGGACAAGGTGCGTGCTCCGTCCTTGCTGCGCGGGCGTACTCGGCGGGAGCGGCCATGTCCGCGTCGGGCTTCTGGACGGCAAGAACCAGCCAGCGCCCCAAAGAGGCTCGTCCGGGCGATGCGATAGTAGTTGCGCAGGTAGAGGGGCAGCTTCCCGACCGCGGCATCATCCGCCGCCGCCTCCGCCGAAGCCCCCGAAGCCGCCCTCGACAGAATGGGCTCCTTGGGTTTGGCGGTGGCGGAAGTAGGCCGGCACCGCCCGTCACTCGCGGGTGAAATGCCGTGGTGCGGCGCCGTCAGCTGACGCCCATGGCGTCGAGCATCTTGGCCACGGCCCTCTGGATCACGCCCGCTGAGAGGCGCGGGCCGTCGATACCGGATCCCTCGTGGACGTCGAGGGCGGAGGTCGCCCCCTCGGCGTGCTCGTCCCTGAACAAGGTTCGAATGCCCTTCGCGAACCGCTTCATCCAAGGGGCCGGCAGGTCGTGCAGCCCATCGTATTCCCGGCCGAGCGCCGCGAGGTTGTCCCGGAACACGACCGACACCTCGTACATGTAGTAGCAGTCCTTCGCCCGGGACTCGATCTTCCTCCGCTGGTCGCGGATCAGGACCTTCTGCACCACGTATGCCGCGGGATTGGGGACTCGAACCATGACGCCATGGTGGCGATAGAGGGCGTTGGCGCACCCGCCGATGCAGATGATATCGCCGAGGTACGGCCGCATCACCTCGACCGCGGCCGCGAACACCCTGTCGAACGCCGGGTCGCGCAACATCACTTCCTCCCCTCGAAGTGGGGCCGCAGGACGCGGTCCATGATGGCCTCGGACTGCTCCAGGCCCCTGGCGTGGGAGAGCCTGACGTCGAGGTAGCATTGCAGGGCGTCGCCAGCCGGCAGCCCGTCCGCCCAGACGAAGCCCCCGAACACAGATTCCGGCGAGGACGGGACCACCAGCGACAGCCGCCCCTCGCCCCGCTCCGCCGGCGCGAGATCCAGCGCCGCCATGGCCTCCTCCGGCTTGGCCGCCGAGTACAGCCACGGCAGCCGGACGTTGGAGCGGCCCACCCCCAGGAGATGGCAGGCTAGGTGCGATCCGACCACTACCGGCGGACGCGACGGTCCGCCCTCGGGCGGCCGGCAGAAGGAGCGCAACTTTCCGATCCACTTCTCCTCCGGCTCGTCCGGGTAGACGAACCGCAACGGGTGCTCCTCCCTCCGGCCGTGCTTGATCGCATGGACCCAGTCGTCCAGCAGCTCACGATGTCGCTCGACCACGAAGCCAGAAGGGACGCGCCTGACGAAGCCCGCCGCCTCCGCCCGGCTGAGGAACGAGGAAGCAGACGGCTGGGACACGCCCGACACCCCGGCAAGCTCGTTGACGCTCCTCGGCCTCTGCCTGGGGCCGCCCCAGTAACGGGAGTCCATGCCGGGCATCAGGAGCAGCTTCCAGAGCCATTGGCGCTTCGGCGAGAAGAGCCCCGCGCGGCCCGATCCCGCCGGGGCGCCCTCGCGGCGCCGGAGCGGCTCGGCTCCTTCGATGTCCTCGTCCCGCCCGTCCAGGCGCATCCGCCCCCGCCCGTCCTCCGACAGGACGAGCCATTGGAGGTCGGGCATGAAGCGCTCGGCGTAGTCCCGCAGGTCCCGCTCGGCGTTGCGGCTCATCCGGGCGAGGAGGAAGGCGAGCATGAGGCGCCTGCCGGGCGCGGGAGGGGCCGGTTTCTGAAAACGGAGGATGGCATCGCCGACCAGGCCTCGGAACTCCTCGGCGCGGTAGAGGTGGGGCAGCTTGCTCTCGACGACGAGGCTGCCCCCATCGGGATGGCGGTATGCGGCGTCGACCCGTTGCAGGGGTTCCTCGGCTGGCTCGATCCCGCCGCCGTATCCCCGCTTGCGCAGTTCGGCGTCCAGCAGACCGATCAGATATTCCTCGCGCCTTTCCATAGTCAGCCTCCCTAGCCCACATTCCATTTGTGAGCACCAATATATCCGTGCGCACGGATATGTCAAGTGTTCGACCGCTTCGACGCCGCCGACTGCGACCGCCGCTTCGGCATCATGGCCGGGCTTGGGCTGAACTGTGTCCGGCAGGCCATTGGCGTGAACCATGTCTTTCCGTATCCGGCGTGGGAGTGCGTGTCGGGTGGACGGGGCGACCCTCTTGATGGCGGCGAGCCGCTGAAGTACTGGCTGAGCTGCTGCATCGGCAACGCCCGCATGGACCATTACGGCAAGCCGGTGGTGGTGCAGGAGTTCGGGTGGTACGGGGGCGGGACCTCGAGGTTCCTCTGCGACCTGCCCTACCGCAGCGAGGAGGAACACGCCGATTACACGCGCACCCTGACCGACGCGCTGATCCCGCACGTCAACGGCTTCGTCAACTGGCCGACCT
>Ga0194113_10000574_pt1 | contig 48395 bp, 45 predicted proteins | sample TA2MahC200mmetaG_FD_146193 | JGI IMG/M metagenome (GOLD analysis project Ga0194113, IMG submission 146193) | Freshwater microbial communities from Lake Tanganyika, Tanzania - TA2015017 Mahale Deep Cast 200m | ecosystem: Environmental > Aquatic > Freshwater > Lake | place: Tanzania: Lake... | reverse complement strand
AGACGCAGAGATTACGGAGTTTTTGTCTTTCTCTGCGTCCTCCGCGCCTCCTCTGCTAACTCTGCGGTTAGAAAAAATGAGGTGCAAACCCGCGCGGTGTCTGCTTTTGCAGTAAGAGCATCACCTTTCTGATGTGATGGAAACTGGTGTTCAGTCATGTTTCGTAATCGTCTGCTAAGTAACCGCTACGAAGAGCGTAGCGAACCTAACCACTCCTGTAGAACGAGCATGGCTGCACGTTCTACAAGGATAATACTTAGGATGTGATATGAACAATAATGATTCACAAATAGTAAAACGCATTCAAGCAGGTGATTCGTCTGCCTTTGCGGAGCTTGTAAAGAAATATCAGCGAGTAGTTCACGGTTTTGTTTACCATACAACGCAAGATATATCAGCGGTTGAAGATATTACCCAGGAGGTGTTTTTGGACGCCTATCTCAATTTGCAGACTTTACAAAATCCCGAAAAACTGGGAGCATGGCTGCGTTCTATCGCGTACTATAAAAGTGTAGATTGGATTAGACAATATCAGGAAGCTTTTCCATTGATGGACGATTTAACAGCAGATGGAACTTCGATTTCGGAAACCCTTGAACGCGAGGAGGATTATGAACGGCTTTTCGCTATCATACGGACGCTTTCCGAACCACATCGTATCGTTGTCACGCTCAAGTATTTAGAGGGATTGAGTAATGCGGAAATTGCGGATTTCCTTGAGGTATCCCAGTCTGTCGTGAGCACTCGTTTGGAGCGCGCACGGAAGCAGTTACAGGAACGCATGTTGACGGCCCTCGAAAAGGAATTTCCGAAACCTGATTTCGGAGAAACGATATCCCACCGGATTAAGGAATGCCGCCCGTTGATTGGTGTTGGATTGCAATTTCCAGAAGACCATAAAACCATGAATCTGTGTGCCTGTACTTTCCGCGCTCGCTCTTTAGCGAAGCGGACAGGAGGTGTATGTCAAGAATATCCCGGTACGGGCCTGGCAATCTGGTATGGAATGGATAAGATTCGCGAGGACGATGCTAGAAAAGCTGTGGAAACAGCTCTGGAACTCCAGAAACACTTGTGTCCGGCTGGCTCGTTTTCCATCAGCATAAAACAGATGCTCCGTAAAAAGCCTGAAAACCATCCGCTATTTCCAGGCTTGATGGATATGCGAGTCCGCGGCTCCAGCCAGGCATCTGATATCGTGGTGGATAACTCAATCTCCTGGTTGCTACGCAATGAATTCCACTTCGAGAGGATACAGTGGGAGTACGAGGCTCCTGCCGGGCATTTTAGTATTTATAGACTAACGCTCAATCCACCCACAGGTACGCCGGATATAGACATATTAGTGGGGCGGCAAGAAGAAATCGCTCCATTTGAGAGAGCTATCCAACATCTGATTGCGGGTGGTTCTGGCATTATTCTTTTGACCGGAGAACCAGGGATAGGGAAAACGCATCTGCTGCGGGTTTTGCGCAAACGCTGTTTTGTTTCCCAGAGAAAATCGCTCATCTGGCTTGAGGGGAAAGCGGATTTTGGAAAACCGCATCAGGAAATCCGTGATGCAATTCAATCGCATTTTGGTTTTGAATCTGCTGATAATCTCAGGGAACATTTAGCTTCCCTCGGATTAGAATCTGCCCTGCCGTATTTCGCCGAATTGCTCCGTCTGCCTTTTAAATCGTCGGACAAGAAATTTAACTCATTGCCGGTTGAACAAATTCAGTATCGCACGTTTCAGTACCTGCGCGATTGGTTAATCCAGTTGGCGAAAGACACTCCAGTGGTGTGGGTGGTTGATGATATACACTGGCTATCTTCTGAATCCAGCAGGCTAATACAATACCTATGTCGGGTTACCAGGCATTCACCCGTTCTATTCCTGTTTTCACGGCGTTCCGGTTACGAACAGGTTGCGGAAGCAGAACATGGAATCGAATTAGAGTCTCAGGTTGCGCAACGTTATCCTGAAGTATACCAGCAGATTGATTTAGAGCCACTTGAAGAATGGGCAAGCCTTTCCCTACTCTATCATTTTTTGGGCAATCGGCAACTTTTGCCTTCCGAAGAAAAACAGTTGCTTTCACTATCGGCGGGAAATCCGTTCTACCTGCGTGAGGTGGCGCAGTTGTTGATTAACTCGCCGTCCCCCTTAGTAGAAATTGAGTTTGGGGTAGCGAAAATCTTTTGGGAAAGAGCTCGGTCATTGGAAGCGCTCAATCATTTGCATCGCGCTCTGCATCTTGAGGAACATAAGGAGGATAGTTACTATTCCTGGCACTTCTTACCTGGACAAATCTATTATGACCTGGGACAATACGAAGCTATGACGGAGACATTTGAGAAGGCGCTGGAACGGAAGGAAGTGTTTGGGGAAGCATCGCAAAGCCTCAAGCATCTCTTTGCCTTTCTGGTTCAGGTGTATGCCTACCTGGGGGATTGGGAAAAAGCATATCGCTACTTCTGGCAGATAGTAGATAGCATGGATTCTCGTCCAGCAGACCATCTCTACCCTGTGGAACATGCGATTGGAGCTTTGTGTCACGGAGATAAGACTAATCGCCGCTGGACGTGGGAGGGTATCCCTCAAACGATGGCACGCGCTCAAGAGTTGATTAAACGTCTCTACGAACACAATATCGCGCCGGAAGATAATGAAAAACGCTTAAAGGCGCTTCACCCGATTTTAGCGGCTGGTTATGTGGAGTATGGCGCCAAACGTTCGCATGAAGAGGGCGTCGCCATGATGCGTCTCTTTGCGCGTCAGGTGTGGATACTGGATGAACACGTGGAGTTTTGGGCTTATCTGTCAGGCGTCCTCAATTATGATGCGCTGGAGGCAATATTCGCGGATGCTCTGGAACAGGTCGAACGCGAAGAACCTATCCTCCTGAATGAAAAATATAATCGTCCAGAATTTTTCGTCTCCGCACACCCAGAAAAACTTATCCTGAATTGGCTGCGAGCTTGCCTTCGTGAGCGTTATGAGACAGACGATATAGGGAAACATCTGCGACAGATGGGGATTATTCCGGAACCATGCTGGCTGATTACAGGCGTTTTTGAGGAAAATGTTCCTGCTGAAGTAGAGCAGAATATCCTGAGTAGAACGGGCAGCTTGCCCGTTAAAATAAAATGGCAAACCACTGACGATTTCCGAGACGGCTACATTGACTGTCGGCACATATTCCAGACAATGGACCGGGTTTCCGCTTACGCATGCACAGCAATCCTATCGCCGAAGGAACAGCAAGTCCAGTTTACCGTCTACCACGACGACGGTATTCGCGTCTGGCTCAACGGCGAGACTTGTTTCGAGAAAGACCATTGTGGTTACAGTCTGTTCGACGGCGTCCTAAAGCAAGGCTATAATCTTGTGCTGATACGGCTGACCAATTATGAGGATGGATGGGGATTCATCCTGCGCGTGACGGACAGAGACGGTGAGGTGTTGAAGGATTTAACGTACACACAACCGAATCTGAGTAGCGGCGTGGCTCTGTCCCGCCAAACGCCGCTACCGCCAATTTACAGACAACAGGACGCTACTGATAACTCTTCTCCTTCACTTCATTTAGGTTCAATGGCAGGCATGACGCAGGTTCCCATGCAATTGTCCTATTGGGCGAAGGCGTTTAGTGGCAACTGGGAGGAGACAGCAGAGGGAATCAAATTGTACGGTACTGCCTATCGTGGAGGAAACTGGATTTTCTCAAAATCACTCTACAATTTCGTAAATTCCCAACTGTTTGTCAAATGGATGCCTTATGGCGGAAATGGCTACAACTACGCGTGTTTTACCAATACGATTAATATGACTCCCGGCGGAATCGGTGGCTCTACTCATCATCAGTATAAAGTCCATAGGCCTCGCATATATGACGGCATAAGGTATTACACACGGATAAAGGTTAATGCGGGTAAAACCTATACAGCCGTTATGTCAACCGGTAATTATGACATCAACGGTGGAACGGTCGTCAAAAGTGATTCAGGAACAATCTCCGATGAGTGTTGGGAATATATTGAAAAAACGAATATATTAGTTCACTTTGGTGACAATTACGCCAGTACATCTACGTACATGATTGTCGCAGAGGTAAAAACAGATGCAACCCCAGTGCAGACAACCATATTGAATTCGTATGACTTTGAAAATGTAGTAGATGTGCCAGCGCAGTTTAATTTTACGGGAAACTGGGTGATAGATACCGTAGGTTTTAATTCTTCAAAATCATTGCACAACGCCGATTCGCCTTCAAGTATATCTCTAAAAGTTAAAGACGCGGCGGCAGTGTCGTTCAAGACTAAATGTTCCGGCTCTTATTCATCCGGAATCGGATTTTATGTTGATGGTGTTAGTTTGTGGAATACTTCTTTTCTCTGCCGAGAAATTTTAGACAAATGGAATGAGTGGATTATACCCATCCCCGGAACTGGAACTCATACGCTCACGTGGAGTTCGACCAAGGGGGCAGCTTTATGGATAGATGACATCACTATCTTTCTCAATTAAGATAACCAATCCATCAGTTTCAGCCCAAGCTCTGATAAATTCTGATTTCTTGATGGATATGATATCTTTATCAAAATATGGGTCATTTACTAAAATGTTACCAGCATCATCATAGCCGACGACTACAAGGGTGTGTATGCAATCATAAGGAAAATAGCTTAAATATTTTGTTCGCAGTGGGACAATGCAAGGTTGGTTTTGGGATAATATCTGCTTTAGCTCATCTAAGGAGAATAATCTTATCCTGACTTTAAGCCCGATTCGTTCGTTCTCAATATACTTTATGTTATATACGTTGGTACCATAGAATTTCGTTTTCAGGATGCGGGTTAGATAAGACTCAGTCCTTGAAATTCCGTAAAAAGCAAGCATCATCCGCACTGAAGCGGGAACACAACTATAACTTTTCTCCTGTTTATAGTGTGCTTTCTGAATACAGACGTTCTGCATTTGCGTAAAGTACCTCCAATGGTGTGGATTCTTCCAAAAGGATTTGCCCGTTGTCCGCGTCCACATACAATTCGCCGACTTTGCCGACAATACCCCTATCTGGCAAAGCGTACACAACTGGCACGCGCCAACGCAACGCACTCGGAGAGATATCAAGAAACGGTTCATCAGCCATGAGAAGATTGCCAACAGAAAGCAGGAGAAAACGATTTACCTTTTGGCGAGCAACGAACGGAGTGATATTACACTCAGCAGCTACTTCTAATTTAATTTGAACCTTTCTGTGTTTCGGTATTTCTAGGCCTGTTACACTTGCTTCCATTTGCTTCTCCTTTTTATGGAATTGCAATATTTGACGACATAGAGTATACCCTGATACTGTTTAGATGTCAACGAAAAAACTGAAGTTACCCGAAAAGTAAATATTAGACCAATGGAATGAGTTTATTTTTCCCATCCCCGGAACTGGAACTCATACGCTCACGTGGAGTTCGACCAAGGGGGCAAAAGCCTACCTTTATCAATCTTCCTCCAAAACCCGTTTTCTCCGAGAAGACGGGTTTTTTTGAGCACTTTTCATCAAAGAAAAAAATTTTCAAAAATTTTTCAAATTTCGGGCATTTTTTATGTGACAATTTCGAGATTCCTACGACATATATATAGATAAAAAGGAGAAATTTTTAGCGAGTGAATATCGCTAAAAATTATATAATAAGCGTCAGCTTTCAGAATTTAGTCTGGCGAAAGCTGATTGCTGAATACTTATCAAAAATAAAGGAGTAACGAAAATGTTCAATAAAATTGCAACGATTTTCATGGCGATTAGCCTGTTACTGAGTCCAAATTTCTATGCCCATGCTTCGGGAAACTACAAGGTTTTGTTTGGCCGGGGTAATAGCAGCGGAGGTGGTGATATCTACCTCATGGACTCTAATGGACAAAATATCACCCGCTTGACTACTATCGGTGATAGTGGCAATGATGGTACCAATGATGTAGGAAAACCGATTTACTGCAGTTTGAACAATAAAGTCTACTTCCATTCGAATAAAGAGGGTTCGTGGGATTGGGAAAATATCTACCGTATGGATTTAGACGGTAGCAACATGGAAGCCCTCACCACTGACGACAACCGACATTGGTATTACTGCATAGATGAAGCCAACCAGAAAATCTACTACTTGCATAATGCCGGAAGCAATTCCATTTATTCAATGGATCTGGATGGTGGAAACAAACAATGGATGAGCTGGGGAGACGGGAAAACGCCCTCAGATGTCCATGATGGAAAGTTATTAGTTTGTCCTGACCAGAAGGTTCAGCAGAGGTTGATGTCGAATATCACGGCAATCCTGGACTCAAAGGCTGTGAGATAACGGTGAGCTATGACGCCTCTGTGGTTAGTTATTCCAATCATAGCGATATATATGCTGATTTTAAGCTAATAAAAATCACGGATAACCCATCAACCGTTACGATTGATGGGTTTTTCTATCCAACCGCTTCCGGCGATGTCCCAATACTCACCCTGCATTTTATCGGTGTTGCACAAGGAGAAGCTGATATTGGTATTTCTGCTTCGGACTTGAGAGGTATGGATGGGGACAGCCAGATATTTTATAAGCGAGACATAGATTATGTGGTAGAAGTCGAAGGGGATATCTATGTAGATGCCAGCGCGCCCACAATTGACAGCGTACTGATTGAAAGCTACGACGCGGGGAGAGTCAACCCAATACTCCAGGGCTATATCAATAGTGTGAACTGCAATCCCACCGATGGGGCTGTAGCCATCCCTGGGTCCGTAACAGACAAATTGGGTAACGGGCCAACTACAAAAAATGGTGAAATTACTTCCGACAATACATCTCCTGTCATTCAAGATATCACTGCTATCAAATATCAAGATTCTAATGGGATAAACCTTGACAAACTTGATACGGCTTATGTAAAGACTGGCGACACGGTCAAAATTACCGCGACAGTATATGATAGCATTGCGAATCACAATGTCGTTAGCGGCATTCCTGCTGAGAATCCCAGTAACCATATCGAAGCAGACATAACAGTGCTCAATGATGGGATTGGTATTGCTCCCGCCGATTATTCCAACCCTCCCACTGCTCAGTGGATAGTCGTGCTTGCCAATTCTCAGGCTGGTCAGCCTTTTATCACAATTACAGCAAGTGATTTAGTCGGTAACCAGAGTTCCGTTCATGAAACGCCGATTAACATTAGCGTAGACAACATCGTTCCCAAGTCCGTGACTAAGTTCAGGACGACACCAGGTAAGATAGTCCAACTGACATGGAAATTTCGGGATAAGTATGGTAGTGACTATTGGGGCATTCGCATCTGCCGTAAGAGCTCGGTTCACTTTCATGGAGGAGCGCCTGCATCACTTGGATATCCTCGATATGATGATAGCATCCCAGGCACCTATCCAGTCTATGGAAAAGGCTCTAATGGCGCAGCCTACTATGCGGGCGAGGTTGCCAACCATGATAGCTACTATCCTGCTGATGTCAATGATGAAGTATTAGTTGACCAACAGGGCGATACTGAAACTTATGAAGATACTTCAGTGGTTCAGGATATCTATTACTATCAAAGCTATACTTACGATAAAGCTGGCAATTTTTCAACAGCTAACGCAAGTCATCAAGACCGCGACTGCATCACAGGCTACTTCTTAGGTGATTTCGATAACAATGGGCAAGTGAATGAACATGACTCTTTACCTTTGCAAATGGCTCTTGGTAAAGACTATACTTTTGAACATTGGACAGATTTTGTGTATGAAGGAGTACGCTATATGGATTGTGATATAGGTCCCACTGCGGGTACGCCAAGTCGTGGCGATGGTAACCGGTTTGGCTTGCCCAAAACCGACGGCAAATGCGACTTTGAGGACTTGATGATTTTCTCCATGAACTACGGTCTAAAAATGAAGGCTGCTCCTTTTTTTGAGCCAACTGTTTTTTCCGAAGACCCTGTCTTCGTCAGGACAGGCCTGCCGCTTATTTATCTTTGTTTGCCTTGTGCTCATCAATGCGGTAATGAGGCTCAAATCCTTGATGGACGAGGCCAACGCAAACGTCATCTTGAATCTCAGCAAAAAGCCATTGCCGAAGGCGAAGTATTCCCGGTTGCTTTGAACCTTAACCCCGAATTTCATGCCAAGGGCGCACATCTAATGCTGACTTATGATACGCGATACTTTGAAGTTGTAAGAGTCACCGAAGGGAATCACGGTATAACTCTCTTCCAAGTGGAAGCCAAAGGTAACCTAATCGACATCAACGTTGCAGCTTTGGGTACTGGCGTTCCGCTTTCCGATGAAACCATTGCAACCGTCGAATTCAAAGCTAAAGGTTCTGCTCCGAACGCAATTATGTATTTATCCAGGGTCGATGTAAGAGGCTTAAGAAACGAGAAGCCTGATGACAAGTTGGCTAATTTCGGTATATTTGGTTTGAACTTGAGCGTTGGAAAACCTGCTGTCACGAAGATTTTCCACAACTACCCGAATCCGTTCAACCTGGAGACATGGATACCTTTCCAACTTTCAGAAGCTACTGATGTCCTTATAAAGATTTACGACCTAAAAGGACAGTTGGTAAAAACAATCAAGTTTGGAAATACACCCGCCGGTTACTACTTGAGCAAAGAGAAAGCTGTACATTGGAATGGTAGAAGCAGTTTCGGCGAGAAAGTCTCAAGTGGAATCTATTTCTATCAGTTCCGGGCAGGTAAAGTGATAAAGACAAGCAAAATGGTTATTCTCAAGTAAGTTATCCTTCTTAATAAAGGGGGTTAGGGAGTTGTTTACGAGGTGAAATCTAATGAACTATAAATCAATATTTTTCGTCCTGATATTTTCCTTAATTATGTTTTCAACAAAAGATGTTTTGGGTGATGAAATCAAAAGTTTCGTAGAACCCTCTTCATTAACTCTGGATGGTCGTGGAGTAGAATCTACTATTGATGTGAAAATTAAGGGAACAGAAGAAACAAAAAGTATAAAGACTTTTGAGGTTTTTCTTGCTTACGACCCGAAAGTTTTACAGGTTGTGGAAGTTAAAGAAGGCGCTCTTTTTTCCAGGTCTGGTCATCCGACTTTCTGGTACTTTTATAAGGAAGAACTTAACGAGCATATACATGTAGTTGATGCTATTTTGGGATATGGGCTGGATGTTAAAGCTGATGGGATACTATTTTCTGTCAAAGTAAAAAGTTTGGTAGACAATGGCATAAGTAGTTTAATTCTTTCCCAAGTAAAAATAGGCGTTCTAAACGAGGACAAAAGCAAAGTTGTATATGTGCCTTCTGTATCAACAGAAAATGGAAAGATTACTGTAGGTAAAGCTGTTGTGCCTTCTCTGGAAATTACCCCTTTGATAATTCATGTTCCAAAAGATTCGACTTTCGAAACGAAAATAGAAATAGAAAACGCGGATGATGTTTCTGAAGTACAGTTTTCATTAGCTTTTGACCCTGAGTATTTGACGATTATGGAAATCACTGAAGGTGATTTTTTAAAGCAAGGGGATGCTAATGTTGATATTTCCGTAACAAATGAACAGAAATCTTTGATTACGTGTAACCTTAAGCGTCTCTCGAATGAAAGCGCAAATGGAAAAGGAAATATAGCCCAGATTTCCGTTAAGTGTATAAAACTCGGGAAAAGTGTCTTAGAGTTGAAAGATGCATCTGTATCTGGAGAAAAACCTCTAATCGAAAAATCAGGATCAAAAGTTGTTTGTATAAAAATAGATATTAACGGTGATGGTATAGTGGATATTTTGGATTTCGTTCTGATAGGTAATGAATTTGGTCCAAAAAAACCAAACCCAGATGCTGATGTAAACAAGGACGGAATTGTTGATATTTCTGACCTTGTTCTTGCTTGTAGACAAGCATTTTGGAGAAAAATTCCAAATTATACCAATTCTCCATAAGAATATGGCATTACAGCAATATAGCACAACGGCAAGGTGGCTAATAGCTGATAGCTGATGGCTAATAGCTTTTAGCCCCTTTGCCCTATTGCCTCTTTGCTGTTTAGCCTTCTGATTTCACCAGGGCTCCCAGGTGAGGAAGTTATGTCAATTACTATTCGGCCTCCGTTTTTTAATTAGTTTCTGCTTGAATTCTCAAGGCAGCCTGCCTTTGCGCTAATTTAGCATGCTTCTCTCCAAGTTCTCGCATCCCATCCGCAAGCCGCTGAATTTCATCAGGGGAAAGCGATTCGTGGCGAAGCCGTTCCGCCATAACTTGCAATTGCGCGACCAACTCAGACATCTGGCTTTCCAGGTCGTTCAGGTTTTGCGTCTCAGATTCTTCAGCGGGTTTTGTTTCCTTTGGTTCTTTCTCCGGAGTGAAAATATCCACGCTTCCCTTCTTCATCCATTCGGGCAGGGCGTTGCGGAAGAGTTCACCCAAATCCTTTAAATCGCCCTTGATGTTGACAATTGGGCCACCTGATAAGAAAGGCGCCCCCGGACGAGCTTTTGTTGGTTCCTCTTCCTCCTGCAGATAGGCAACAAGCTGTTTGCATGCAACGCCTACTTCATCGCAAGAAGCATCCTCTTCCAATGGCGGAAACAGCACATCAGGGATTTCCTCAGTCTCCTTGAGCCTATCCAAAATGGCGTTGTATTGGCGAACACTAGCCTTCTTTCCTTGCTCAAGCATTCCCGTCATACTTGCATCCTGCGCTATTTTGGCGGTGGATTCAAGCAAGCGAATCATTCGTTTGATTTCCTTTTCTTGAGCCATTTTTAATACTCCTTATAATGGTTTTAAACTTTTACTGATACGTGAAAGCCAGAGAATCAATATTCACGTTTCACGTTTCACGCATCACGTATCACGTTTCACTTCGTTGTCGTCACTATAGAGACGTAAACAGCAAAAAGGATAGGGAAAAATTTATGGTTTTTCAGATTATTTTCTTGCATTCTGCCGATAGTTATGGTAATATATATCATCACCGTAAGATGAAGTCGTCGTTGACCCCGTTAGAAACCCCACGTCTTATGACTGAGGCTTCTCTTAGATTAGTTTCTAACGGGTGAGCGAAGCGAACAGGATAGTTTCGTTGAGAATATATTTAACTTTTCGCTACTTAATATTAGATTGCGAGCATCGGGATTATTCTGGTTAATTAATCCGCGGAAGCGATGCGGGCTCACGCGGATGTTGTTCCGTACCTTAGGGGCCCCCAATTCATAGGCATTTTTAATGCGATGTATCCATTACTTTAAGAGTGGGGTAAATTCACCCGCTCTTTTATTTTGTTTTTGTTGCTAAATTGGTATTGCGATAAAAACACGGATTTTTGTCTTTGTCGTTAAGCCGGTATTACTGCATTACGACCAAAACACAGATTGTGGAAAAATGAATCCAAAGCTTAAATCTTCAATTTCAACGTTGATAAAACCGATGTTGTCGGATGATGATATAGAACTGGTGGATATTGAATCTGAATCCGTAGGTAAACGTAAAGTGTTGCGGATTTTGATACATAAACCTGGGGGAGTAAAAATAGAAGATTGCCAATATGTAAGTTGTCTAATAGAACCTGTGTTAGACGTCAATGATTTGATAGCGGGTGACTATATTCTTGAAGTAGCCTCCCCTGGACTTGATAGACCGCTAAAAACTGAGGCTGACTTTCGTAGAGTTTATGGCTATTCCGTCAAAATTATTACAAACCGCACTATAAATAATCGCAATCAATTTGTAGGCGAAGTTAATCATGTAGAAAATGGCATTGTAGAGTTGACAGATACTTCAAGCGAAAGAATTTCAATTCCTGTTGATAAAATTGTTAAAGCGCGACTGGAAATTGAATTTTAGACAATGGCAAAACGGCAAAGTGGCAAGTTGGCAAGAGGGCAATTGCCGTTTTGCCGTCTTGCCGTTTAGCCCCCTTGACCTTAACGAGCCAGTCTGATTCTCGGACGAGCACGGCTCGTTCTACTCTCATGATGAATTGGAGAGATGACTATGAACGGTGACCTTTTAACAATTATTGAACAGATAGTCAGTCAAAAGGAACTGCCTCAAAGTGTTTTAATTAATGCGGTTGAAGCAGCTATTCGTTCTGCGGCCAAAAAACGCTATGGTTCTATTCGTGCGGTATCAGTCGCAATCGACCGCGATACTGGCGCTATCAAGGTCTATGCGCCCAAAAAAGTTGTGGAGATTATGCGCCATTATGCGACCGAGATTCCAATTGAGGAAGCAAGCAAAATTAAACCAGAGGCTCAATTAGGAGAAGTCATTGAAGTTGAAGTAGAACCTGGCGAGTTTGGACGCATTGAAGCCCAAACTGCCAGGCAAATATTTGTGCAGAAGATCAAAGAAGCAGAACGCGAAATGGTCTATGAGGAATACAAAGATAGAGTGGGCGATATTGTTCGTGGAACGGTTCAACGTAGAGAGCAAGATGATATCATCCTGGAATTGGGAAAAACAGAAGCGATTTTGCCACTCCAAGAACAGGTGGAAAAGGAAGAATATAAACGCGGCGATGAACTCCAATGTTTTATTATGGAGGTCAGGAATGTCTCCAAGGTGCCAGTCATTATTTTATCCAGAACGCACCCCGGACTAATCGCGCGCTTATTTGAGTTAGAGGTTCCGGAAATTTATGATGGTCTTATAAGAATTATGGCCATTGCTAGAGACCCAGGTGATAGGTCAAAAATTGCGGTAGCGACAACTGATGAAAATATAGATGCAGTTGGTACATGCGTCGGTATGAAGGGTTCCAGAGTACAGATGGTGGTCAATGAACTTGGAGGGGAAAAGATTGACATTCTGGAATGGAATCCGGACCCCGAGATTTTTATCGGTAATGCGCTCCAGCCGGCAAAAGTCTCTAAAGTCACAATAATAAACCGAAACGAAAATAAAGCCGAGGTTATAGTTCCTGATGACCAATTGTCCTTAGCTATCGGTCGCAAGGGACAAAATGTTCGTCTGGCAGCCAAATTAACCGGGTGGAGAATAGATATTAAAAATGAATCTGAGGCCGATTCTGAGTTGAAACAACAAATTACTAAAGAGATATTTAAATCAGAGCTCCGAGAATCGGAGACAGGTGTCGAATCCGATTCTGACCTGTCTAAGCGCTCGGAAATTGATGAAAATCATATAGAATCTGAGAACGGGTTTACTAACGTAAACCACGATGATATCGAATCACTACCTATAACTGAGTTGTCTGGCGTTGGTGAAAAAACAGCCCAAAAACTTAGGGAGAAGGCTTATTCTACAATAGCAAGCATAGCGCGCGCAACCATTGAGGAATTAGCTGCTGTGCCAGGCATCGGCGTTGCAATGGCCAAAAAGATTCACAAGTCGGCGATTGAACTGATGCGTGATGAGTGACATATCACTTATCACGCATTACTTATCACTCCGAGGGATTATATGTCTGAACCGATTAGAACCTGTATTGGATGTCGAAAGAAAGCGACAAAATGGGAACTGGTTCGGATGGTGCGCAATGATACTGGTCAAGTATCCGTGGATGAAAGTAGAAAAAATCCCGGCCGTGGCGCCTATGTATGTCTTAATCCTCAATGTATAGAGTTAGCTTTGACCTCTAAGAAGCTAAATAAGGTATTGAAAACAAATTTGGCGCCTAAAGCAATTGAGAGTTTAAAACAGGTTCTAATCAACTTGTTGCACCGTTTGGAGTCTTCCGACGAAGGCAGGTGAGAAGAAATGAGAAGGAAAAGTGTTACAAAACGCGAAAAATATACCCGAGTTTACGAACTCGCAAGGGAACTTGGCGTTTCCAGCAGAAAGATGGTCGAAGAATTGCGAAGCTATGGGGTTAATGTCAAGAACCACATGAGCACATTGGACCCAGAGATGGTTCAATTAGTCATAGCTGAATATTCCGAACAGCATCCAGAGGATGTAAAGGCTGAAGATGAAGCTGAAAAAGATTTACAATTTCAAAGGCCGGAGTCCCTTGAAATTGAGGAAGGAATCACCGTTGGTCAATTAGCTAAACTGCTCGTTGTGAAGCCGACAGATTTAATCAAACGGCTGATGAGCTTTGGCGTTATAGCCAGTATTAATCAAGTGTTGAATTATGAGACACTTGAAATTATATCCGAGCATTTTGGCTTTAAGCCTCTGAGGAAGCCAACTTTGGAAGATATACTTCTAAAGGATGAGCCCGTTGACCCATCGCAACTGGTACCTCGGTCTCCTGTTGTGACTATTATGGGGCATGTTGACCATGGTAAAACGTCCCTCCTGGATGCTATCCGCCATACGAACGTGATAGATACTGAAGCTGGAGGCATAACCCAACATATCGGCGCTTATCACGTGGATTTAGAAAAAGGGAGCGTGGTTTTTTTGGATACCCCAGGACATGAGGCTTTCACGGCAATGCGCGCCCGCGGCGCGAAAGTAACCGATGTTGTTGTTCTGGTTGTCGCCGCTGATGATGGCGTGATGCCGCAAACCGTGGAAGCAATTAATCATGCGAAAGCCGCCGGAGTATCCATCCTGGTTGCCATCAATAAAATTGACAAATCAGATGCGAATCCTGAAGGCACCAAACGACAACTGGCAGAACTCGGTATAATGCCCGAAGAATGGGGTGGACAAAATATCTTCGCGGAAATTTCGGCGAAAAACGTCACAGGATTAGATGACCTTTTGGAACTATTATTATTGGAAGCTGACCTGCTGGAGTTGAAGGCGAATCCTAACCATTTGGCGCGTGGAACGGTCATCGAAGCAAAGTTGGATAAAGGCCGTGGGCCAGTAGCCACTGTCCTCGTTCAAAACGGTACTTTAAGAATCGGCGAGGCTTTCGTAGCTGGACTTTATTATGGCAGAGTGCGAGCCATGATTAATGATAGAGGCGAAAATGTTGTAGAGGCAGGTCCATCTACCCCTGTTGAAGTTCTTGGCTTCACTGGCGTTCCAGAGGCGGGAGACAAATTCTATGCGCTAAAAAAGGAAAGGGATGCCCAGGCTATAAGCGAACTGAGATTAGCGAAGCATCGCGAGGAACATCTCAAGCCCCAAAGTCGTATTAGCCTCGAAGACTTATATAAACAAATCAAAGAAGGTAATATTAAAGAACTCAATATCATTCTTAAAGGTGATGTCCAGGGTTCAGTAGAAGCGCTGAGTGAATCTCTGACGCATTTAACTACCAGGGAGGTCAAATTAACCCTTATTCACAAAGCTGTTGGCAATATAACTGAAACAGATGTTTTGTTGGCTTCTGCTTCCAACGCTATCATCATTGGCTTCAATGTGCGTCCGACCAGTAAAGCTGCCAAAAAGGCAGCGTTTGAAGGAATTGAAATTAGAACTTATGATATTATTTATAACGTCATTGCTGATGTCCGTGCTGCGATGGAAGGGTTGCTCGAACCTGAGATTCGCGAAGTTCTCCTGGGCAGAGCAGAAGTTCGCGAACTGTTCAGAGTACCACGCCTGGGTGTCATTGCTGGTAGTTATGTTAATAACGGCCGAATGGTTCGGAACCAACTGCTGCGAGTTCTACGCGGTAATAGAGAGATATACTCAGGGAAAATCGATTCCTTGCGGCGCTTTAAAGATACTGTTGATGAAGTCACCGTGGGCTATGAATGCGGTATTGGTATGGAAAATTTCAGTGATTTCCAAATCAATGATATTCTTGAATGTTATGCCCAGGAGAAAGTAGCAAGAAGGTTGTTTTAAGCCTAATGGCAAGAGGGCAATTGCACCTTAACTATCTTGCCCTTTTGCCACGCTTCATTCAAAATGCGTATTGGAATTTGTACCTTCCACCTTATGATATCGGAAAGTCAATCTTTGAAAGATAAAAGACAGGTCCTTAAAAGTCTTAAAGACCAAATGAGGCATAAATTTAATGTTTCTGTCGCTGAAGTTGATGCGCAAAATCATCATCACCAGGCGACCCTTGGGGTTGCCTGTGTAGCAATTGACGCGCAGAATGCAAATAGTATATTATCGAAAGTAGTAAATTTTGTGGAGCAATTTCGGTTGGTGGAGATGATTAATTACGAAATTGAGATTATCTGAAACGTGATAGGTGTTAAAATGTTAGATTACAAGAGAACTGATAGAATTGGCGCACTTATGCAACGGGAGATTAGTGATATCCTTCAACGCCAAATCAAAGACCCGCGCGTTGGCTTTTGCACTGTTACTCATGTAGAAGTCTCGGCTGACCTAAGACATGCGAAGGTGCGTGTGAGTATAATGGGAGATGAGACTCAATGTCAGAGTTCAATGGCTGGACTAAAACATGCTGCTGGTTTCATCCGGCGTGAGATAGGCCAGAGGCTTTCGTTGCGATATACGCCGGAAATACGCTTCATCCGCGACAAATCCGTCGATTATATTTTAACTGTCGATAAACTGCTCAAGGAGATAGAAACCGAAGATGGCGTGAAACGTGAAACGTGATTAAAGCGTCACGTTTCACGCATCACGTTTCATTATGGATGTCATCGAAGAAATTTTACGAGTACTAGAAAATCACAATAAATTTGTTATCTCAACCCACATTAGTCCTGATGGTGATGCGCTTGGGGCACAGCTTGGGTTGCTTTCATTTTTAAACGACTTAGGAAAACAGGTGTGGGCAGTGAATACAGACCCCGTACCCGCGGTGTATAAATTCCTACCTTTTTCGGATGTTATTTCATCATCACCGCCAGCCCTCTTTGACATTCTAATAGTTGTTGATGCTGGAAGTTTGGTGAGAATTGGGGATGATTTGTCTAAAGTTCTTCTGCCTGAAAAAGCGATTATTAATATCGACCATCATGTGACGAATGATAGATTTGGCAATTATAATTGGATTGACGCCGATGCCTGCGCGGTTTCGGAGCTAATTTACCAACTTATTAAACGGCACGGCATGAGTATTGGACAAAAAAGAGCAAGTTGTTTATATACTGGCATTATGACAGACACTGGGGGGTTTCGCTTCTCCAATACTACTCCAGTAGCTCATCGGATTGCGGCAGAATTAATCGCTGAAGGCATATCGGTGGACGAGATTTACCGCTTTGTATACGAGAGCCTTCCGTCATCAAGAATTAAATTATTAGGACTGGTGCTTTCTACCCTTCAGGTTTCGTTAGATGGCAAAATAGCATGGATTTGCGTCACGCAAAATATGTATGAACGTACTGGCACAACACAGGAAGATACCGAAAATTTCATCGACTACGTTAAATCTATCGCTACCGTAGAAGTTGCATTGTTTTTTGTAGAGCTAAAAAGTGGTAAAACCAAGGTAAGTTTCCGCTCCAAAAATGAATTCGATGTCAGTAAAGTCGCCGCTAATTGGGGCGGCGGCGGTCATCAACGCGCCGCAGGATGCACTATCAAAGCCTCCATAGACGAAACAGAGAAAATTGTCATAGCGGATGTGCAAAGGGAATTGGAGACTGAAAGAGCTAATTAAAAGAGGAGATATCAGGATGCAATCATTCACCTGTCTTGTAAAGAAAGAGGGAAATCAGTATGCTTCCCTGTGTATAGAATTAGATGTAGCTTCCTGTGGACGTACAAAAAAAGAAGCCATCGAAGGTCTGAAAAACGCCATAGAAGCGTACCTTGAATATATGATTTCCGCAGAAAAAGAAGATGAAATTTACCGACCTGTTCCAATGAAGGAGTTAAAGGATTTTCTGTTTCCTGAACATACTAAATACGAACAATCCTTAAAAGCCATTCCACTGGAATTTGACTATGCCTAAAAATCTATCAAGTAATGACGTAGCCTGGATATTAGAGAAAATTGGAATTACTCTTAAAAGGCGCGGTAAAGAAGATGTCTATTCGGGAGAATATCAAGAGAAAAATCGGGTTGTGATTGTTCCCAGAAATAAGAAGAGTATTCCGCAGGGAACATTAAACTCAATTTGGCGACAGGCGGGAATTACAAATAAAATTGCTGATGAAATTTGGAGAAAGCGATAGATATTGCCTAATACGGCGTTTATGGCCAGCTTACTTAGTCCTCTTATTTCTTTTGATTAAACTTTTCTTTTTTAAAAGAAAAGTTTGGTTACAAGAATCCGAGAAGAAAATTCAACGTTTCCATATTGACTGAAGAACAAATTGTTCTTTGCGTATTCTCCTGAAATGTCAGTTCACGGAATTTTAAACATCAATAAACCTCAAGGACTTACCTCTCGTCAAGTAGTTGACCGCGTGAGAAGAATCTTTGGCATGCCCAAAGCGGGACACGCGGGTACTTTGGACCCCGACGCCACAGGTGTTTTGTTAGTCTGTCTGGGGAACGCGACGAAATTGTTTGACTCTTTGCAAGCAGGCGAGAAAGAATACGAGGGGATTTTAATGCTCGGCGTTACGACGGATACGATGGATGCCAGCGGTAAAGTAATCCAAACTGCTGATGTAAGTTCAGTTACAGAAGAACAAATTATCGCCGCGTTCAAACAGTTTGAGGGAGAGATTGAACAAACTCCGCCGATGTTCTCCGCCATTAAGCATAAAGGCAGACCTTTGTACAAACTTGCCCGTAGAGGAATAAAAGTCGAACGCCCTCCCCGTATCGTGACCATTCGTCATTTAGAAATTCTGGAAATCCACAAACCAGAGATTAAATTTCGGGTATCTTGTTCCAAAGGCACTTACATTCGCGTCCTCGCCTCGGATATCGGAACCGCCATCGGCTGCGGTGCACATTTATCCTCTCTGACCCGGACACGGTCGGGAATTTTTACTCTATCAGACGCAATATCCCTTTCTGAAATTGACAACTGCCCAGAAAAAGCATATCAATCGCTTCATTCCAGTGATGCTGTGTTGAAGGCTTTGAGTGAATATAATGCTTAATGTTACAGGACAAGGTAAAAAGCCCAGAGGATGTTTTGAAATACTATTACTAAGATATAACACCTGGAGAAGACGGAAAACCCGATTTTTTAAAGTTGCTCAAATCAGAGTTATTGATATTCGAGCTCAACTTGTAATACAATGGGCCGATGAAGCCTTCTTTGTAGGGCAAGTTACTTATTTCCATAAAAATGGAAGAAGCTATTGGAGACATCCAAACCCTATTCAAGAAGCTACAGGAAGTCTTGGCCACATTGGAATAGGGCGTCACGCATTTTATGAACCAATAGGCGCAAAGTCAATTTTTTACCATGAATTAGGACATAGCGCGCTAAGCGGCGGCGGGGAGGTTGCCGCAACCTAAGCAGGTATTAGATGGGCGCAAGAGGTTTTACCTGACCCATCATCAATTGTAAATGATTTAACTAAATTCCAAAGTGATTTTATCAGGGGAAGGAAATTGGGTAGCTTGCGATTTTACTGGGCTTCGAAGGAATGCCTAAATTTATCAAATTCAGTCGTAGCCTACGGATTCTATCTTTGCTTTGATCAAAACTTTATCAGATTTGGAGTAGGAGGTAATAATCATGCGATCGATTTGTTTTGGGTTAATTTTGCTTGCTTTGTTTTGCTTCCCTTGTTTTGCTTCCCTTACGCAGGAATATATGCGGCAGAGATAGAATCTATGAAGTTGGAGATAGCTACTATTAAAGGTGATATAAAGGCGCTTGAGGGCAAGATGGCAACGAAAGATGACCTTCTTTCTTTATGGAAGGATATGATGGGTAAGATGGAAACTCTTTATGGTCTAATCATAGGAGTGTTATTTTATTCCTTAGTGTTTCTTTTAATCAAACTTCTCTTTTTAAAAGAAAAGTTTGGTTGCCATTATCGTTAGCGTTGTTTTACCGCCGGTTTTTCAAAAATGGCTTGAGCGACGAAAAGTCTCGAATAATGAAGAAAGGTTTCACAAAATAGAGGTTGAGCTTGAGGAACTGAAAGCTATCATGGGAACCACCGAGGGAAAAAGAATATTGTGATAACAGGACATTGAGTAAATTGGTAGAAATTACTCATCTGCTAACTTGCCGAGATGAGCTTCAATCAGACATTGAGCGATTTTCCAACGAACCGCAAATAGCAACGCACATTGCCACAATTCATGAACTTGATGGAAAACTTGTTTTACAGAAGGAAATTATTTTTTCTAACAATGCCGATTACCAAAGGTGGCGCAAGCGAAATAATATTCCCAAAAGCCACTGGTGGTGGTATATGGACGTAGCCTAAGATTCTATCTTGGCTTTGTTTTGCCGAAAAGTTTATCAAATGAAGTGTTATCATCATGTTATCTGTAAGAGGAATTTTCAAAGATGGAATGGCTCAACCTATGGAGGATATCGAAGGACGTGATAACCAGCCTGTAATTATTATGTTTTTAAAGGATGAGGAGATTAAGTCCCGCGAAGCGAGATTTCGCGTAGCGGAATCCGATGAGGAGGATGATTGGGATAACTTGATTCAACTCGTTAAAGACTGTGCTGTTTCTGCTGGAACAGAAGACCTGGCACATCAGCACAACCACTATTTGTATGGAACACCGAAAAGAAATAAGTGAGAAAACCTTTGTAGACATAGCCGCATGGATTGCGCTTATCAATCGAAGCGACCAACTACATGAACAAGCGAAAACGGTTATGAAGCAACTCAAGGAGGAGAAATCTAAGCTGGTGACAACAGAATTTATTCTGTACTATCACTAAACCTGTGAGAATGTGCATCGGATAAGAATCAACCTCCTCGCACATCAAATCGGTCTAAGATTCGAGAGGAGGTTGACGCCATGCGAAAACGAAAAACCACCCGCGAATGGCGGGAAATTGTCCGCCGCCGTCGAGATAAAAAGGCTGTCCAACGAAGAAAACAGCTATCCCGCCGCAGGGATCGACGACGACAGGCGTTTGCGACCATGAAATGGCGATTGAGAGCGGTACGGGATTATCGCGCCCGGCGCGCCAATTGTAAAGAACATGTCGCTGCCCAACAGACCGCTAATCAATTTGATGTCAGTGTGGCAACGATTCGACGTTGGGAGAAGAACTACCGCTCACATGGTAAACGAGGGTTACTGGATAACGTCAGCGAAAAAGGCGGCCGACAGCCAACGATCTTGCTTGAGAGTACCTCGTTTATTGTCTTGCTACGGACGCTTTGTGGTTGGGGCGCGAGACGAATCGCCGCAGAGCTTGCCCATAAGGGCATCGCTCAGATTTCTCATACTACGGTTCACCGAATGTTTGTCAAGTATCATCTTAAGACGAAGACTTATCATCCAAACGGGAAGTCCAACGGTATCCGCTATCGGCGTTATCGAAAGCGTGCACCGAATCTACTGTGGCATGTCGATTTGGCAGGGCCGTTTCCTCTCGTTTCACCGCAGGTGTATGTGTTAGTCGTCGTAGACGATTACTCCCGGTTCGCGCTGGCCATTGAGGGTATTCCATCGCGAGAAACTGCAACGGTGACAGGAATCTTGGAACGACTGTTTACGCAATACGGCACCCCAAAGGAGATTCTCACGGATAACGGCGCCACGTTCACATCCGTCTGGACAACCGGAACCCATCAGTTCGATGAGTTCTGCAAATCTCATTCAGTTGACCACAAGTTGGCTGCGCCATACTATCCTGAGTCCAAGGGGAAAGCGGAAGCCCTCATCAAGACAATCAAGCGCGAGTGCCTGACTGATGCGGTTCTCTCTGCTGTTGGTATCGCACAACTGCAACAGGAAATAGAGCAGTTTCGAGATTATTACAACTTTCACAGGCTCCACAGTGGACTGGGGTATGATGTTCCTGCGGGAAGCGACTGTAATGTTCGCCTCACCCCGACGTTGCGAGCAATCCCTCAGTTGGCATCGATAGCTCTGCCTCAAAGTCCGGCACCTGAGAATGTGCCACAGATTGATCAGAATTTCATCCATCGCCATACGGCCCTTGTTCCTATGTAGACCACCTTCTCACGGGTTATGTGATAGTACACAACAAATTAAAGGATTTAACGAATTTAAGTGCCTATCGAATATCATTCGTTTAATCCTCTTTATTCATTGTCATATCTGTAGTTGTCAAAGTATAATGCGTCTGATGTGACAATAAAATCTTTTCCTCACGCGGAAAACTTGGGTAACAAAAGTTTTGAAAGGATTATTTTGTGCGGCACGATATAACACAATCAAATATTCCAGTGATTATCAGACAAGCGATTGCTGACTGGGAAGCAGGGAAGTTTAGCAATGAATTCTATGCTAAGTTGGTAGAAAGGGATATCTCTGATATTCAGGTTGAACGGGCGCTGAGAAGCCGTTCTTCAGGCATCTGTAAATATCGACATCGTGGACAACTTCGGTATGGATTTTGGCATCCCGCAAGTAAATTATTCATTGTTTGGCGTCCCGCAGAAGAGGGCTATGAAAGTGAATATAAAACCTGCTTTTATGTGCGTAGTGGAATGGCGTATATGCGTGGTTTAGAAAATGTAGAAATTCTACGACTTCCGAGGGAGTAAATTGATAATGATACCGAAAAAGGAACTACATGATTTTTTCACAAGCCTAAAAGAATACGAAATAACCCTAACCAAAATCATACCTCTCTGCTTAAAGCAAGGCGATGAAGAAATTGATATGGAAATTACCCATCTGCTAACCTGTCGGGATGAACTTCAATCAGACATTGAGCGATTTTCCGACGAACCACAGATAGCAACACACATTGTCAAAATTCATGAATTAGATGGAAAACTTGCTTTGCAGAAGGAAATCATTTTTTCTCATAACGCCGATTACCAGAGGTGGCGCAAGCGAAATAACATTCCCAAAAGCCACTGGTGGTGGTATATGGATGAAGAAAATTAAGAAACCCGTTTTCTGTGTAACGCAATCTGTCAGATTGCGCTACAGAAAACGGGTTTCTGGCAAATAAACCAAACCGCGACGTTTTGCGTCTTTAGCGGTATAAAAATATGACAACGACTTAAGGGATTTAACAAAATTAAGAAAAAATACACAGAAACCGAGTTTTTCGAAAAAACTCGGTTTCTCATAAGTCAAACCAAAACAGGAGGTAAAATAAAATGAAACTTTTAATCATAACCCTGAACGTAATAATGCTCACAATAACCCTCGCCGCGCCATCTGTGTTGGCGGGGGTGGATAGATGCTTCAGCCTCGATGGCGACGGCGACTACGTTGACCTTGGCGTAAATACCTTCAACTCTCTCGATGATTTCACTATTGAAATGTGGGTTAGGTTAGATGAGTATAGTCGTTGGATTTGGATTTTTTCTGGCGGAAATTTTGGTACAGGCAAACCTGTTATCGGAATAGTAGCGGCGTGGCGTGAGCTAAAGTTTCCAATTGGTCAAGTTGATGGAGAGTGGAATGAGGCAAGCAGTGTAAGTCAGGTTCTTCCTTTGGGACAATGGTTCCACGTCGCCGCTGTGTTTGATAAAGCTGGCTCTGGAATGGCTTTGTATCTGAATGGGGAACTTGTGGGAACAAATCCATATAACGCTCAGAGCTTCAGCGATTTCGCCGGGTTCGATTTAATCTACTTGATTGGGCCTAATAATATTGATGGACAAATCGATGAAGCGCGCGTCTGGAGCATCGCCCGTTCGCAGGCGGATATTCAAGCGACGATGAACGTTGAATTAACAGGCACTGAGCCAGGATTGGTGGGGTACTGGAAATTCAACGAGGCGACTGGAAAAATCGCTTACGATTCCGCGCCAGCATACGGCAACAACGATGGCACATTAGTCGGGGATGCTTACTTTGCAGAGAAAGTATTCGTCTCACCGACGGGTAGCGATTTATAAGGAGCAGGCGCCGATAAAACCACCGTGACGGCAGAAAGCGGAGATATTGTAACCGCAAACAATGTGATGGATGCAACGATCTCCGGCTTCACCATCAACGGAGGAGGCAAAGCGTCAAACGGCATCCATTGTCGCGGCGCTACCTCATCAACGAAGATTTTAAACAATGTCATCGCAGGCACAAAAGAAGCGGGAATTCGATGTTCGGATTCCGCAAGCCCGTTAATTGAATACAACACCATTCAGCAGAGCCTCAATTATGGGATTTCTTGCTATGGTTCGTCAAAACCCATAATTGAATATAATGACATTTGGGATAATGGAGATCGTGGGATTGCATGCTGGGACACATCAATGGTTAATATCAGTTACAATAATATTGAAAGGAATGGAGAAGGTATTGGATGTTGGTGTTCTAGCAAATCCAATATTATCCATAACACATTGCGATATAACTATTGTGGAATACACCCCCATGATGAATCTATCACGACAATCAATGACAACATGATTCACAATAACTACATAGGAATTCGCCTCGACGTTTCTGCGGCGGCAACTGTTACAATTAGCCGCAACATCATTGACAAAAGTTTATGGTGTGGAATTTTGTGCGGTTCTAATTCCAAACCTCTGATTGGCGGCAGTTTTGTCGACGCCAACGAAATCACAAATAATGAAAATCATATCGACTCGCGTAACCTTAATACTATCAACGCCACCTTCAACTACTGGGGGACAACAGATGAAAACGAAATTCGGCAGCGTATCTACGGCAATGTCAAATTTGTCCCCTTCATAACTGATGTTGACAAGATGGTCGCCGACGTCAGCGGGAATGGGACAGTCAGCGCGTACGACGCGGCTTTGATTTTGCAGTATGTCGTGGGGCTGATAGATACTTTCCCAATCAGCGAGATGGACCCGAAATCTCCACAGCAGAGCGCGCCGCGCGATTACACAGTGAGCTTGCCTGACATTTCTATCGGCGAAGGGAAAACCATCCAAACACCGATAGTCATCAATGATATGACAGGGCTTACCGCTGGAGGCATCAGTTTGAAGTATGACTCAAAAGTTATGAGAGCCGTCAAAGTATCCGCGTCGGAGTTGTTATCGGGATATTACTGGAAGAGCAACACCGGCTTAGATGGCGAAGTGCGCATCGCTTTTGCGGGCGAGTTGCCACCGAATGTGGGACAGGGCGAGATGTTTACCGTCACTTTTGAAGTATTGCCCCACACCGAAGGCACAACTACTCCGCTCATCCTCGATACAATCCAACTGTCGAATAGTCTCACGATAACTAAGAGAAATGGCTCAGTTACAGTTTTGCCGTCCATGACTTTGCTACTGCAAAACTATCCGAATCCATTCAACCCGGAGACGTGGATTCCGTTCCAGTTGGCGGACAGTTCAGATGTCTCCATCATCATCTATAATGTCAAAGGTGTTCTGGTTCGGACGTTGCATCTTGGACACAAAGACGCTGGCTCCTACATCCTCAAAGGAAAAGCGGCATATTGGGATGGAAGGGACAATTTCGGCAATCGGGTTGCTTCGGGAGGCTATTTCTGCCAACTGAAAGCGGGCGGTTTTAAAGATACGAGGAAGGTTGTGCTGATGAAGTGATGGCGTGAAGCGTAAAACGTGAAACGTGAGATGATTTACGTGTCATTCTGAGCGAAGCGAAGAATCTCTTGAAGAATGTAGCCCAAGATTCTATCTTGGTTCTTTAGCTAAAGAGCCAACCAAAATTGGAGGCGGAATAATGTACCAAAAGACGAATTCTTACTTTAGCGAAGTGAATATATTAAAAGAACTACCCAAAGAAATCTCAGCAGATAAATTTGAAGGATTTCTTCAACAGATAACTGAGGATTTTCCAATCGAAAAATTCCCTGAGATATTCGTTCAATACTACAAGAACGGTGAAAAGGTTATCATTCTTGGCATAGGGAGAAGTGCTAAATGTGCTAAACAAACGATTCAATCCTTAGAGAAGATTCCTTCCCTACGGGGTAAACAACTCCAATTGAAAGTGCTGAGAATCCCTAAAACAAGATTTTTACTAAGGTGAGAGAATGAAAGCGAATGAGAAGGTAACTTTGCAGATGGATGGCAGCTATCCGAATATCTGTTCCGGCGCCATTTCTTTCAAGAATATTAGAACAAGCACTGAGATTACGATTCAAATCCCAAAAGAGTTAAAAGCCTATGGTATCAGCAATATTGTGATAGATAGCGGCGCTAGCTCTACCATATTCCCCGAGGAGTTTGCTGAAAAGATAGATGTCCGAAAACCAACAGAAGGCGAAGAAAGGTATTATATTTTCAGCGGCGTGGGAGGTACTTGCATTGGTTATATCTCATTAGACCTAATTATGATTAGAATACAAAATGGCGAAGGCAGAGTGGAAAACGCTATTCATCCATTTTTTCTGACGCAGTTTGCGCCTTCAATCACGAACGAGGGCAAACTCCTTTCGTTAGCCCAGCCATATAGGAAGAAAGAAACTGATTTTTTATGTCCGCTCCTTGAATACCGTGATGATTACACAGTAGAGGTATATTCTCCCTATGAAGAATTTCCTCCTTTAAGAAGGCGGCTAAAACTTGAGGTTGACACCGGACAAGAGATGGATTATATTCTCATTGGAAGAGACTGGCAAGAAGAGTTTGAGGTTATCTTTAAATCAGAAAAAATTATTATCAGGCGGAAAGAAATGGAGTGAAGAATCTCCGAGGTGCTTAAAGGAATTGATAAACGATGAGTGAAACAAGCAGGTTAAACATAAAGATTCCCAAAGCAAAAGGAATGCATTTCAAGGTTGAGCTTAGCACAGAATTTAACATTACTCCTTTTGTAGCTAAACAGAAAGTGAATCGGTTCTTAGCGCTCAAAGTGGGCGACCTATTAGGAGCCGCTGAGCCGGAATTGACTGTGGGACAGGGAATTTATTGGCGGGTACCTGTTAGATACTGCCTGCCTGGAATAGGCAAATTAGGAATTGTCGGTTTTCTTGCTATTGATATAGATACAGGAGAGGTGTTGCTTTCAATATCGACGCCATTAGAAGAATTAACAGAAAATGCAGAGCGATTCATTATAAAAACCAAACAGGAGGTAGTTCAATGGAATCAAGAGTTAAAGTTGTTGACAAAGATTTCATTGTACGTAAAAGCGAAGAGATTTATCAGAATATAAAAACAGAGATGGAAGCGAATCATAAAGGTAAATTTCTGGCAATTGACCCAGAAAGCGGCAACTATTATCTTGGTAAGACTTCACTTGAGGCTGGTTTAAACGGTAGAAAGGAACACCCTAACAGCGTTTTCTATATAATCAGAATAGGTTTCCCCTACGTTTATAAAAGGAGATGGTAAATGAACCAAACTTTTCTTCCAAACTTTTTCTTCCAAACTTTTCTTTTAGAAAGAAAAGTCCCCCTTATTAAAGGGGGTTAGGGGGTTGTATCAAAAGAAATAAGAGGAAGTAGAAAAAGTTTGAACAAAAAGAAAAGAAGAGGAAGTTCCATCATAAGAAACAAAGAGGAAACAATGAATGCTTATTTCGATGAATTTGGTCATCTCGTAGTTGATATTGAGGTAAAAGGCGGTTTGGATAGTAAAGTTGTTCCCGCCTTCATTGATACCTTCTTTGAGGGCTACATCTGCTTGCCAATTGAAATAGCAGTCCAATTAGGTTTATTATTGTTCGCTTATGAACCTTATGAACTTGCGGATGGAAGTGAGAAGAAAGAATTAGTATTTCTTGGCTCCGCTAAGTTTTCGGGTGATGATGAAGAACTGCCAGTTGAGATTGTTTTGACTGAATCAAAGGATACATTAGTAGGAATAACAATGCTATCGGAAATGAGGGTGGAAGTGGATTTTAAAAAGCGGAATATAAAGATAGAGAAATCATTGGATTCATAGAAACCGTTGCGAGCTGAAAGCGAAGCAATCTCGGAAAAACTCGGTTTCTATAAGAAAAAAGCATTACTAGAAATTTAGACTTCCGAAGTCTTCGAGACTTCGGAAGTCTAAAGAGGTCTGGAGAATAAAATTTTGCAAGTTATAGAAAGTTTAGACAGTATTTCAAAATTCGGCCAAGAATCTGTTTTAACTTTTGGCACTTTTGATGGTGTCCACATAGGTCATCGCGCCATTATTAAGGAAATCGTCCAGCAAGCACAAGAGCTCGGCTTAGTGAAAGAACAAGGCTCCTGCCGTGGGAGCACGAGTCTCTTGCCGAGTGTTGTTCTCTCTTTTGACCCGCATCCGATGTATTTTCTCTCTCCAGAGGAATGCCCACCAATTTTGACAACAAAGGCGAAGAAAGCTGAATTGTTAAAAGAAATGGGAGTGGACATGGTAATCTTTGCGAAACTTGAAGAGCAAATTTCTGAAATGTCGGACATAGACTTTGTAGAGCAAATTTTAGTTCAAAAATTAAGAGTGAAAAGCGTTGTAGTTGGTTATGATTGTACTTTTGGGCGAAATCGAACAGGCGATAGTAATCTATTGGAAAAATTAGGACGGCAATATAATTTCGCGGTGAAAGTGATAGCTCCTCAAAAGTTTTGCGGCGTTGTTGTGAGTAGCACGCGCATTCGCAATGCAATTGCTCAAAACGAGTTGAAATTAGCCGAACAGTTGTTAGGACGACGATATTCGATTTATGGCGAAGTGATAAAGGGAAAGGGCATCGGCAGGGAAATTGGATTTCCAACGGCGAATATCGACGCTGGCAACCAAATGCTGCCTCCATCTGGCATTTACGCAATTCGGGCAAAATTAAACGAAAAAATGTTCGGCGGCGTCTTAAATATGGGCGTGCGACCTACTTTCGGAGATAATCAATTTCAGATCGAAGCATATCTTTTTGACTTTGATGGTTCGATTTATGGATACACAATAGAAATATTTTTTATTGAGAAAATTAGAGATGAAATAGCTTTCTCCTGTGTTGAGGAACTCATTAGTCAGATAAAACGCGATGTTGAAAAGGCGAGGAAGATATTGGAGATTGATTAATAGCCGCTGATTATCAGACGACGCTGATTTTATAGACTACTCCTCAGCGCTGTCTGTAAATCAGCGGCTATAAAAAGGAAAATATTGGCGTTTGAGATTGATTAGACTTCCAAATTCTCAGAGAATTTGGAAGTCTGGAAAAGGGAAATCATGAAAATTCTAATCACCGGCGGCGCCGGTTTCATCGGTTCAAACTTTATCTATTACTGGCTGAAGAATCATCCTGATGACACGCTTGTCAATTTAGACAAGCTCACTTACGCTGGAAATTTAGATAATCTTAGAGATGTTGAAAGCCATCCGAAATATCAGTTTGTTCAAGGAGACATCTGCGACGGAGATTTGGTGAATGAATTGATGTTTAGTGTAGATATCGTAGTGCATTTTGCGGCGGAATCGCATGTAGACCGTTCGATTACCGGTCCACAAATATTCGTCCAAACGAACGTCGTGGGAACTCAAATTTTATTAGACGCCGCCGCGCGACATCAGGTCAAACGGTTTCATCACATCTCGACCGATGAGGTCTACGGTTCATTAGAACTCAATTCCCAAGAAAAATTTCACGAAGGGAGAAAATATGACCCCCATAGTCCATATTCCGCTTCCAAAGCCGGCGCTGACCATTTAGTGTTAGCATATTATCACACATACAATTTGCCAGTTACTATCAGCAATTGTTCCAATAATTTTGGGCCTTATCAGTATCCTGAAAAACTGATTCCTCTCTTTGTCACGAATTTGCTCGATAACAAAAAAGTACCTGTTTATGGCGATGGATTATATGTGCGCGATTGGTTATACGTCGAAGACCATTGCCGTGCCATTGATGTAATTTTGACGAAAGGACAGCCGGGTGAAACATATTGTGTTGGCGGCAACGCTGAGATTTCCAATATTGAGTTGACAAGGAAAATCCTTAAACTGATGGGAAAGGGTGAGGAATTTATCAATTATGTTCCAGACCGCCCTGGCCACGACCGGAGATATGCTATTGCTACCAGTAAGATAGAAAATAAACTGGGCTGGAAAACAAGGCACAGTTTTAATGAAGCATTGCGAAAAACCGTCACCTGGTATCAAGAAAACGAATGGTGGTGGCGAAAGCTCCGCAATAAAAAAGAAGGTGAAAACTAATATAAAGTGAGGTGAAATTATGTTATCTGCTGAACAAAAAAAAGCCATTCTTGAAGAAAACAAAAGAAAAGATGGAGATACTGGTTCGCCTGAAGTGCAAATCGCGCTTTTGAATGCTCGTATTAATTATCTTACAGAACATGCGCGAAATCATAAAAAAGACAACCATTCCAGATATGGACTTATTAAATTGGTTGGAAAGCAGCGAAGGCTTTTAGCCTATCTCCACAGAACAGATAGACAGCGCTATAACGCGTTAATCGAAAAGCTCGATATTAGAGATAGATTTGCAATGAGAAGTAATTCGTAACCAAACTTTTCTTTTAGAAAGAAAAGTTTGATCAAAAGAAATAAGAGGAAGAAGTAATACGTAAAACGTAAAACGTAATGCGTAATTTTTTACGTTTTACGTTTCTTATCTTTACTGCAGGAGTATGATAAGAAAAAGTTGATTTAGATGAAAGTTTGATTTAGGAGGATGTAGTAAATTTGAAAGTCGAAATGCAACTTGGAAATGAAAAGCTGTCCATTGAAACAGGCCGTGTAGCCAAACAGTCGGATGGCGCGGCTTGGGTACAATATGGTGGGACAGTTGTTTTAGTCACCGCTGTCGCTGATAAAAAAATTAGTAGTGATGCCTTGGATTTCTTTCCATTGACCATTGATTATCGTGAAAGGTCATATGCTGCTGGAAGAATACCGGGTATATATGGAAGACGAGAACCGCGGCCGGGAGTTACAGAAACGTTAATAGCCCGCTTAATCGACCATTGTCTCCGACCGCTTTTTCCAAAAGAATTTCATTATGAGATTCAGGTGTTAGCGATGACTTTATCTTCGGACAAGCAGAATCCGCCTGATACTTTAGCAATGATTGGAGCTTCCGTAGCGTTGTGCATATCAGACATTCCTTTCAATGGACCGGTTGGCGCGGTGACAGTAGGAAGAATAAATGGTGAGTTCATTGTAAACCCGACTTATGAGCAGATGGAAGAGAGTGATATGGAGTTGTTTGTGACTGGCACATCATCTGCGGTTATGACTGTGGAAGGCAGCGCTAAAGAGGTTCCCGAAGATGAAATAATTGGGGCAATTGAGTTCGCCCACGCCCATATTAAGGAAACAATAAAGCTGCAAGAAGAATTAATTCAAGCGTGTGGCAAACCGAAGAGAGAATATGAGGTGAAAGCGGCGGATGAACAACTTAATGCAAGAACCAGAGAGTTAGCGACCAATAGAATTCGACAATCCATCGGTATGGCTGATAAACAGGACCGTGAAACCTATTTAGTAAGCATCCAGGAAGAGATTTTAGACGAACTCTCCGAGGGGAAAGGCCACGAAAGTTCAGGCGATTATGGGGAAGCTCAAGTAAGCGATACTGTTGCTATACTTACTGCCATTGAAAAAGAAGAAATGCGCAAAGCAATTCTCAATGAAGGAAGAAGAGTAGATGGCAGAGGCCCAAGTGACCTAAGAGAGATTACAGGGGAAGTATCAGTTCTTCCGCGAACACATGGTTCCTCGATATTCGCGCGTGGTCAAACACAAGCCTTATGTGTTGTTACTTTAGGAACATCAGCGGATGAGGAAGTTGTAAAAGACCTGGAAGCGGAATATATGAAACCTTTCATTTTGCATTACAATTTCCCCCCCTTCTGCACAGGCGAAGTTAGGCCCATGAGAGCCCCAAGTCGCAGGGAAATAGGTCATGGCGCATTGGCAGAAAAAGCTATTTTGGCAGTTATCCCTGAAAAAGAAACATTCCCATATACAGTCAGAGTCGTATCAGAAATTTTAGAATCCAACGCGTCTTCTTCAATGGCGACCGTTTGTGCCGCGACCTTAGCTCTTATGGACGCAGGAGTGCCTATCAAAAGACCAGTTGCCGGTGTTGGAGTTGGATTAATCAAAGAGGATGCCCGAGAGGTTATTTTAACAGATATGCTTGGCGCTGAAGATTTCCTCGGCGACATGGACTTCAAAGTTGCTGGCACACGCGAAGGTGTCACGGCGGTGCAGATGGACATAAAAATTGAAGGTGTTACCACTGAGTTGATGCGCAAAGCCATCAAGCAAGCGCGCGAAGCCCGACTGGTAGTCCTTGATAAAATGGCAGAGGTTATCAGTACACCGCGAGCTGATATTTCTCCGTATGCGCCGCGCATCTATAAAATTCAGATTAATCCCGAAAAAATTGGAGATGTTATCGGACCACGCGGAAGAGTTGTCCGAGAAATTCAGGATAAAGCTGATGTGATTATCGATATAGCCGATGACGGCACCGTTGAAATTGCCGCTGATAATGTAGAAAAAGCTGAACGCGCTAAAGAATTAATCATGGCAATTACGCAGGAAGCTGAAATTGGCAAGGAATACAAAGGCAAAGTGAAACGTGTAACCCCCTTTGGCGCCTTCATCGAGATTTTCCCAGGCACTGAAGGGATGGTTCATATCTCTAACTTGGGAAGTACCCATGTCCGTCGCGTAGAGGATGTGCTTCATGAAGGCGATGAAGTTACCGCAAAAGTCATTGGCATAGATGAATATGGAAAAATTGATTTGGCGGTAGGAGAAAGAAGAAAAACCTCGGAGCGCCTGCCTGCGCCGCTTCCGTCGCGGCAGGCAGGCCGTTCGCGAAACGGAAATAGAAATAACCGCGATAGAGATAAAGATGACCGTGATAGAGATAAAGGTGACCGCAATAGAGATAAGGATGACCGTCGCCGTAGGTCACCGCGAATACCAAAGGGTAGGATATAAGTTTGAGGTTACGTGGTTTACGAAGTAAACCCGTCCTCACATGTTTTGATATTTTTCGTGAAACGTAAAACGTAAAACGTAATTATTTGAATGTTAAAATAAGACCTATTAACTATTACGTTTTACGCATTACGTATTACGCTTTACGCATTATGTATCACGTTTTTGGAACACTAAATCTTCGTGAACCATGTAAATTTCCTATGAATGAAAAAAATCTTATCATCATATTCTGCCTACTGCCGTTGGCCTTTTCCATTCTCAGTTGTGGTTATTTTTCCACTTCAAACTATCTTCCACATATCGCTACCATCAACATTCCACTTGTTACCATTGAAACGCCAGAAGTAGAAATCGGTTTCGACGAACAAGTCACTCAAGCTCTCAGAGATAAATTTCGCTCAAAGTGGCAGGAAGGCGGAGATTCCGCTTTAACAATGACTATCAAGGATTACAGAATCGACCCAATTTCCTTTGATGCGAACAATCAACCAGAAAAGTTTCGGATGAGATTATTTTTAGATTATAGTTTTTATGACAACAAAAAGAGTAAAATAGTTGAATCCAAAAAGGATTATGTTCAAATTCATGATTTCTTTGTCGTCAATGTCACAGGCGAAGAGCCCGAGACCAAAGAAGTCGCAACTGAAAAGCTCATTGAGGAACTATGCGATGAGCTTTACAATGGTTTGGCTGAACAATGGTAGGGCAAAGGGCAAAATGGCAAGAGGGCAAAATGGTTAAAGAGATAAAATGCGCTCTGTACACTATTCACTTTTCACGTTTTACGTTTCACTCATGAGGAGAACACAATGTTACGTATCTTATCAACGATATTCATATTAACCTTCATAATCTTTGGCTGTCAGGGAAGGGAAAATTCTGTCAAATATACCGCGGTCATGGCGGTGGGGAATTATGTCGCAGGTGTATGGGATACCAAAAACCCCAGGGCAGCTATCAATCAGGCGCAGAAGCTCTTGAAAGCTATTTCAACCAGGGAAATGACAGGTACCAAAGTTGTACAAAGAAACACGATGGAAATAGAATTAAAACCTGCTGACCGTAAGCCTTTGGCGTCGGTGAGCCTTGCGAACATGCTACCCAAAAGTGACCAGGTGAAAGGTTGGAAAAGAGCCAAAGAGATTGAAATTTATACTGAACAGAATTTAATTCAATTCATGCATGATGAGACAGAAGTGTATCAGGCATATAATTTTGTCGAATTAGCCCTTGCGGAATATAGCAATCCTAAACTTGGCTCAAAGCCGCTTTTACGCGTTGAAATCCACGACATGGGCGCGCCAGAGAATGCTTTCGGCATCTACAGTTTTACCAGAAATCCACAGGACGATTTTGAGATAATTGGCAGCGAAACCGCTGTGACGATATTGACCCTAAATACGTGGAAAGGACAGTATTTCATTCATATACGTCTCTACGAATTTTCAGATGATATTAAAGAGGGCGCGCAAAATATCGTCCAATACATTAAGAATCAAATCATAGGTACAACCAGGCCGCCTGCTATTCTCAAACTCTTGCCGCGAGACCATCTTGTCAGAAACAGTGAAAGATATTTTAAGAACCATGTCATACTCAATAAAATTCACTTTACCGCGGCTGAAAACATTCTCAGGCTAAATGAATCAACTATCGGAGTTGCAGCGGAATATTTACATGCAAAATCTAAGAATCCCGCAGATACTCTGCTTGTTTTTCTCATCGACTATCCTACCCCAAAAGACGCCGCAGTAGCGTACAATTCATACAAAGCCCATCTTCTGGCGAAAGATTACCCTACGATAACAACCAAGAAATTAGGTTCTCAAAGCATTGTTGTCCAAATCCCGGTTACTTCGCCGTAGTTGAAGATAAATAATGCGTAATGCGTAACCAAACTTTTCTTCCAACTTTTTCTTTTAAAAAGAAAAAGTTGATTAAAAGAAACACTAAGGAATTTGATTAAAAGAAATAATTGGAATAAAAAGTAAAACGTAATTATTTCACGCATTACATAAGTATTCACGGAGTTTACCTCCCGACTTCGTCGGGACGAAGGGTTCACCGACGCCTTTGGTTTACGGTGCTGTGTCCTGTGGTCGTATGATAGTTTCACTTGATTGAAAGCATCTCCGCCTGGAATTCCTCTATGGAACTTGCTGTGATTCCCTTTCGGTGTAACTCCTTCAGAACCGATGGGTCTTCAATCTGGTGGATGCGCTCTGAAAGGGAGTGTGGAACATCCTTAAATCGCAAGTTCAGCACCTCAAGAACCTCTTCACGTGCAGTTTGCACAGACCCTTGTTGAATTCCCTGTTGAATTCCTTGTTGAATTCCCCTCTTTATTACTCTTCTCTCGAAGTTCGACAACCACTCCATTTTCCTCACCTCCTCGTATCGTTCAATCTCTTTCTCATACTGATTTTCTAACTCTTCTGGCAACGTCATCACAATGTCTTGTGCGTTGTGCTCATAGCATACGGATTTGAGTCTCATTATCATCTTGGACTAGGCCAACGCACAAACATAAGGTCAATGAAGCGGAAAAGGTCAACAAACTCTTCCTCACTTCGACCCTCACTATAAAGCAAGCGCGAAATCCGAAGCCTCCATTGCAAGCGGCTCTCAAAATTACGACGAGTAGCTTGGGTTTTCAAGTGCGCCGACACCACGATGGCAAAAGGATTATCACTTTTTTCCAACTCCTCCAATCTGCTTTCGTAGTCAAGCAGCTTCACAACTGTAAATTCAACCAAACTTTTCTTTAAGAAAGAAAAGTTTAATCAAAAGAAATAAGAGGAAGAATATAAAGCATGACAACCCCAAAGCCGATACTCAAAAGTTTGCGGTCTCCAATCAGCATTAGTGTCGCCAAGTATTGCAAGACTAACGACACACCGCTTGTGGCGACCGAAAAGGAGGGTGTTATAAATGAACATCCGCTTAGCAAACTCCCGTTCAACCTGGCTCTGCACTTCCACATGCACCAGCACCCACGCTTCAGAACCCATAAGACGAAGTCGTTGGTGAGGGCTTTAGCCCGAACATCTTTGCGCCAAACTTTCACTAACTTGTCCACAGCATATCTTCCCCGTCCAGCATGACGCGCCACCTGCCTTAGCTCTTTGTCAAGAAACTCTATCCTGCGACTCCAATCAATCTCTCGATGCGCCTGCGGGAAAAAGAAAGCCATGAACTCAGAAAAGTAACGCTCCAAAATCTCTTTCCAGGCACCATCAAAGTCGCTTCGTTGCTTTCTCATAAATGCCTACTGTTCGCCTCCTACTCCCAATTCCAGGTATATTTTACCGACGCATGTCTGTCAAATCGCCTCAAAGAACGCCTTCGCCGATTTATCAGTTTACCCTTGACTGTTCGCTTGGGGACGAAGATAGATAACTTTATTATACCGCCTTCCGTTCATTCTTGCAATATTATTTCTAAATTCGTCAATAAAAAGTTGTTGATTTTTTATCCGATTTCGTATCTATATTATTGTAAACAATTACTATTGAGTCAAGTTAATCTCATCGCGTGTATCTTGAAATTCAATCTTTAAAATAAGGAACTGATTATGCCAACGGATACAGAAATTATTACAGAAGTTATCTGCGGAAATTCCGAAGCTTATGGGCTTTTGGTGCATAAATATCAAGGCGCGGTTTATGGACTATGCTACCATTTGACCGGCAATTTCGCCGACGCCCAGGATTTAGCGCAGGAGGCGTTTATCCAGGCTTACCTTTCGTTGGGACAACTGCGGCGTCCGGACTGTTTCGCCGGGTGGTTGCGGCAAATCGCGGCTAACTTATGCAAACGGTGGCTTGAAAAGCGGAAAAATGACGTAATTTCCATCAATGATGTGAACCACGAAGATTTGATAACCCAACGTCCAGTCCCGCGCCCAGATGAGGAATTGGAGAAAAAAGAATTGCACGAAGCGGTAATGAAAGCCGTAGAATCACTGCCTGAACATTACCGTTTAGCTGTAACGCTGTATTATATGGATGGGCTGGATTACGCCGAGATAGCGAATTTCCTCGAAGTTCCAATCAGCACGGTGCGCGGTAGATTATACAAGGCTCGACAGTTACTAAAAGGAGAACTAGTCAAAATGGTTTCGGAAACTTTCGAAGCACACAAACCAGAGAAGGAACAATTTACGGAAGAAGTTTTGGAACAAATTCTGAAGCGTGTCGAATCCGCGCGGGGAATTGGCAAAAATGAGGAAATCATTAGCCAATCCGCAGAAGCACTGGAGGTATTGGAGAATCTGGAAGACACGCCGGAACATAAACGCCAAAAAATCGACCTGTTGCATTGGCAGGGACAAATATTTGATGACTGGAGGCAAAAACCTCAAGACGCCGTGAATAACTACGAGTTAGCGTTTCAACTATCGACGGAATTGGCTGACGCAGAAGCGCAGTCGAAGGCGCTCAAGGCGATTGTACTCACTCGTTTGAAGCATGGGCGTTTCAACGAAGTGAAAGCTTCTGCCGAACGAGCGGACAAAGTGTTCGTAGAACATAATGACCATGTGGGACGAGCGTTTTGCCGGGCGGCGGTTGAATTGACTCGGAAAATCACGGGAAAATGGAAGCCGGGAGATAAAGGAGGCTGTTTGCTCAGCCATTTTCAGATGGAACGCTCGCCGTCCGCAATTTTGTTAGAACAACCTAATCCCGTTGCTGGCAATATCTACAAGGAACTGTCTGATGGGTTGCCGCCGCTTAATCTGATTAGTGTGTTATCCCATATCTATGGGCCGGCGACGCTACTTGCTTTGCCAATTGAAGTTGGCAAGAGTTGGTCTGAAGAGTTTGAGGTCTGGCATCAAAGGATTGGAACTCTCATCGGCGAGACGACAATCGAAAGCGATTCGGACAAAATCGTTGTCCCGGCGGGTGAATTTGAAAATTGCCTGCGGGTTGTGACAGTCATAAAACTGAAGGAACCGTTTGATGATAAACATTGGATTGGATACGCCCTTCGACACACAGGCACGCGCCGACTGTGGTTTGCGCCCTCCGTCGGATTAGTGAAAACGCAATTTACAACTGGAAAGCATGATGTTATTGAGATTCAATTAGTTGACTATGACATCAAAAGCGAGACGAACGATTATCTTCCATTGAACTCGGGAAATCGGTGGGAATATGAATGGATGCATCGTGAAGGCGCGATTGATAATGAGGTTTGTATTGTCACTTTCGCCGATGACAAGATGGCTCAACTTGCCTGCGCCGCCTGGCTCATAGAACCAGGACACGAGAAGTTACTGGAATATCATCAAAGGTGTTTTGCTTATGCTCAACAGATGGAAGATGAAAAAGCGCAAATGCGCGCGCTGTTTGGTATGGCAGAAGAATATTATGAGTTGGGTCGATTCGACGAAGCTGTGAAAACCTGCGAACAGGCAATGGCTATGAGTCAAAAACTCGGCGATAAACGTAGTGAAGAGCGCGGTTGCCGCATCCTGGCATGGTTTTATCAGGACTTAAAAAACGAAAGGGAAAAATGGCTCAACTTTCGCTATCGCGCCATCGAATTGGAGCGGGAAATCGGCGAAAATGAATGGAGTTCATGGCATGACTTAGCCGGGCGACATATTTATCATAAAGATTATGACAAGGCTCTCGAATGCGCTCAACGCGCGCTTCCTCTGGCTACGGAGTTAGGCGAAAAAAGTTGGCAAGCGGAAATTACTGCGATGATTCGTTTAATGCGGGATATTCTAAACGCGCCTGACCCAACGGTAATCGCAGAACCAAAAACCGACTTAATCTCCAATGCGAGATTAGAGACCTTACCTTTTATAGCAACCGCGATTGGCATTGAAAAAAGTGATACTGCTTTAGACGTCAAAAACCTTGAGTTATGGTCTGAACAATATCGTCCTATTGCCCCGCCTATATTCAAAGCGAAACTTCTTGAATTACCAATCGAAGTGGGCAAAAGCTGGCATGTCAGTTGGTGGGAGGATGGGCCTGATGGAGAAGAATTAGTAACCGCCCCGCGCACCATTGAGAACATCGGCGAAACCGTCTCAATGCCAGCCGGAACCTTCGAAAACTGCTTGAAAGTGAAAATGGAAGTCAGCACCGCCGAACGAGATGAGCCAGCAGATTCGCCGCGCGCTCGTTGGCGAGGACAGTATGACGGCATCCGAACCGAATGGTACGCGCCGGACGTTGGATTGGTCAAAGTTCAATACAACCACCAAAACGGCAAGCGCACCGATGCGCAATTGATTCATTATTCACTCACGCCAGAAACCCGTTTTCTCATACCAGAAACCCGTTTTCTCAAAGAAAACGGGTTTCTGCAACTACTACCGCTAACGCTCGGAAATGAATGGCAGTACGAGTGGATTGACCAGGATGGTCGAAAGTTATTTCATGAAACTTGTACTGTTGTATCCAACGATAAAAATGTATTCTATCTCGCCAGTTCAGCCTACGCATTTCGATTAACAGAATAGAGGGTTACTTTATTCCAATTATTTCTTTTGATCAAACTTTTCTTTCTTAAAGAAAAGTTTGGTTACCACATTGTAACCTATATTCCGTGTCCTTCATTTCGATTTTTGAATTTAGGCTGTTGCAGAAAATAAAACCTTCCACTTTTTTATCCGCTAATTCACGCGAATATTCACGAAGAAAAAATATTCGCGTAAATTCGCGCCGATTAGCGGATAGAGTTTGAAATTGGAAGAGTTATTAAGTTGGAAACGCCTTAAAGCGTGGAAAGGAAGGAAGGGAAGGATTGATAATTGATGATTGATGATTGTTGATTGTTGATTGAAAAGATTTCTCAATCATCAATCGACAATCAACAATCCTTCCTCCCCCTTTCCTTCCTTTCCATCTTTTCCTTCCTCGTTGACTTTCCCAACAGTTTATGTTATAGTTCCAAGAATGGATTCCCTGTCAAATCAACTCCATCTTTTTCTCCGATGCCTGAATTACCGACAAAAACGCGATTTTTCCTAACTTTTTCATTTTTTCGTTGTCTATAATTATAAAGAGTCGTTTTAGCGGAAGGATAAGCCCATGGGAATGAATGATGAAGAATTAATCGATTTGTGTTTAGCGGGTGATAGGAATGCTTTTGGCGAACTTGTGGTGCGCTATAAAAGGGTTGTACTTGGTTTAGCCTATCGGATAATTGGCAACTTTGAAGATGCAAAAGATTTATCTCAAGAGACTTTTATCCGGGCGTATACCCGCTTGTCACAGTTGCGGGATAAGACAAAATTTGCCAGTTGGCTTAAAACGATCACTTTCAGCCTTTGCATGAATTGGCTGAAGGCGCAAGGACGCACTGATTCTGCCCTGTTGGCAAAAGAGATTAACCAAGAAGAACTCTACGACATTCCCGACCCCGCTCCTCTTCCAGACGAACAGATGGAAAGGCAGGAATTGCGTGAAGCGGTACTGAAAGCTATCAATAAACTACCTGAAACATATCGTTTGCCTTTGATGCTCTATCACTTTGACGGTTTATCTTACTACAAAGTGTCGGAGGCTCTTGATATACCATTAAGCACGGTGAAATGGCGCTTACATCAGGCACGGAGGCAATTGAGAAAGGAGATGTTTGAAATGAAACAACCAGAAACACGTTTTGAGTGGCTTGGGCTGGAATTTTGTGTCCTTGGCAGTCCTGACAGCACAAGACTTTTCCACGCTGTGGGAAGCAATCCAGCAGAGGCTCCCATCAGTTTCAGCGACGCCAAAATGGTCCTTGACCAGTTCACGGAACTGACCAGAACAAAACCGCCGGTGGTCAAACATGTGGGATTTTATCCGCACTATGAGCCAACAGCTCACCCAGATTTTCTCTCCTTCTGGGAGCTTATGGAGAAGCGCAGTGACGAAGCGGGGGAAGACCCGGAGGAAACGTATTCAGTTCTTTCGACCAATGGATATGGTATTGCCCGGGCTGATAATTATAGAGAAATGTTGCAACAACTGAAGCATTCTGGAACAAAGGGCATCTCGTTGCCGCTGCATGGTCTTGAGGAGCATCATGACTGGTTTGCTCACCGGAAGGGGGCGTTTGCGGACGTCTTTCTGGCGGCGGAACGCGCTGCTGAGGTCGGCATGGGAGTATACTTCAATGTCTGGGTTGACCGACAGAATATCCCCCATCTCTCTGAAATCACAGACATCATCGGCGGACTCAGGGATAGAGTTCAGAGCGAAGTTACCCAGTTCATGGTACTCCCCAGGTTTATAGTGACAGGAAAAGATGAAGTTCGGTTTTATGAATCAGAGCTGCGTCCCAGGCTGTCTGATCTTGAGGGCTTGCCATCCAATCTGGCGCCGGTTGAGCCGCCCTACGACAAATATACGGAGAGTGCATGGGTAGAGAGAATTCTTGCCAATCCGGCAGAGCCATCTTTCCTGAAAGATGGCTTTGATGACGTATCAGATGATGAGGGATGCTATATCCTTATTATAGACCAGCTTTTCGATGTATACCGCGAGCCTTATAACTTTGAATGGCCTCCGGTGAAGCTAGGGAATTTGAAGACCGATGGTCTGCCAGCAATTCTGGATAGATTAGAGGCCTCGCAAGTGCCTCGGATTCCTAATCTGGCCACATTAGCGGAAAAATACGGAGACAGTGGTTCCACACTGATTCACAGATACGCATCCAGCGTGCGGAGCAAGTGGCTGGATATGTATTGGCGGGAAAGGCAATAGCATGCCTTCCAGGTCTTCGGAGCCTTAGATAAGTTCGAGCAAAAGGCCATTCGTGAGAGAAGGTATGGCCACAAAGAAATGATTTGTGATACAATTTTGAAGCTAAGAAGCGATTTTTTTACGGTGACGGTGAAATAATCGGAGAGAAAAATAGATTACTAAAAAGCCAAGTGGTATCAATTTTATTAGGAGGTCAAACGATGTCAACCAAAAATTTAGCAAAAGCATCCATGTCCCGCATTAGTCGGCGAGATTTTATGAAAACATCTCTAATGCTTATGGGCGGTTTTGCTACAATAGGCAGTGGGATGCTACAGCTAAGTCAAGCAGCGCCTCAAATAACGACAGCGGATGAAAAAGTTCTTGTCGCCATCGCCTCGTCTTTTGACAAGGAGCTGGGAAATCTAAAAGCGCCGTTGGATGCCCCGTTGAGCTATGAGCAAGTGAACGTTATTGTGCGCCGGGCGCTTTCTATGGATACATCGCCCAAAGCGTTAAAGAAACAGATAAAGAAGACGGATTGGGTTGTCATAAAACCCAATATTGTCACCAGCCGCAGCAACAAAAATTGTAGCTACTGGTACAACGGCATCCCCCATCCAGGACAGGAAACAGACCTTCGAGTTATAAAAAGCCTGATTGGATATATCGTTGAAAATTGCCCGCCCAAAAGAATTACAATCGCCGAAGGAGGAGCGGAGTGGCAGAAAACTGGAACTGCTGGAACTGACTCAAATCAAACTGAAGATGGCTGGACGGTTAAATGGCCAGAATACGATAATCTGTCTTATGTGGATATTATCGAAGAATATAACAAGCGATATCCGGGGTTAGTGGACATTGTCGATCTGAATTACGATGCTTACCGTTTCCTGCCTGTCCCAGACCCAAAAGGAAGTGGAATTGGTGCGATGCAACAGGTGGGCGCAAAAGCGCGAGACGCTTCCCTTTTCGGGAGAGAGGTTTATGTCCCTGGCACAGGGACGTTCAGGGAAGGCTATCACATTCCCGAAACAATCCTTGATTGCGATATTCTCATCTCTGTCCCGGCGATGAAAACCCATGTCTGTGGCACAACGTTGGCAATGAAAAACTATATCGGCATCCTCCCCAATCACCCGTCAGGCGTTGTCAAAAAATCAGATGTTCACAACGGAGACTTTCAAAAAGGATTTATCGACTTATTCTCTTATCATCCGGCAGATTACAGCTTGCTTGAAGGATTCTATAGCACGGAGGGAAATGGCCCTCAGTGGGGTGAAACCATTCAGCACAATATTGTGATAGCAACCGCCGACCCCGTAGCCGCGGATGTTGTTGGCTCAACGGTGATGGGTTTCAATCCATTGGACATGGATTATCTATACTACGCTACGGAGAAAGGTTTTGGGACATTTGATACCGACGACATCACCATCGCGGGAAATCAGATAAGAGCCATTTTGCGGAAGTTTTCACGAACTTCTAAAGACGGTGGCACCGGTTTTATCACGCGTGGCAACCGTAGTTGGTTGGTGAAAGACAATACCAATGAGCAGTCAGATTGGAAACAGTTTCTAAGCGAAGAGCGGTATATTGATTTTGCGCGGTCATTTGAGGGACAACCGCCTGCCTCTGCATCCGCAGCCGTGGAAGTCCATTCCAAGCGCTCGCAGAAGGGGCAAATATGGGCAGGTGCCGATGGAAAGATAGAAATCTGGCTCAACAACGAAAAATTACTATCTACGGAAGGTTCATCTGGACACCGCCTTGCAGAACATAAGATAAACATCACCCTGAAAGAGGGAGCAAACCGTTTACTGGTCACTGAAGAACGCAGTGAACCTGGTTTTGGTTTCACCGCGCTCCTTTGCAATGAATTTGGCGATGGGTTGTTTGATGTCTCCTATCTAATCCCTGAGAAAGTCGAGTGAACCTCTTAATTTTTACAATGCTCCTCCGAGGAATCTGGGTAAGACAGATGATTATCAATGCAATTTTCTAACCGGACATTACTGGATTTTACCTATTTGGGGTGTATAATTCAAGGAAGAAATCAAGGAAATGATTTACTCATCACGTTTCGCTAATTGGTTGTGTTTCCATGGTTTCCTCAGTTTCCGTTGGCAGTTGACTGGTCATAGACACGACGATACGAGGATTGGCTCTATCAATGTAAAATTTATCCTCGAAATTTCCCACATGCCGCCATGAATCCGAGGGTATAATCCTAGCTGCTATTAAACCATCAAGAATGAATTTTTTTCCAGCGGAGATATTATCTTTGTCTTTGCGTTTATCTTTGCAGTACCAATGGATGGAAAAATCGACAGGGAATTGTTGGAAGGGTTTCAAGGCTGCTCTGGCGCATAACCAGACCAGATTTGTATATTGCTGTTTGAAGGTATAGTATTGCGCCCAATGTTGCTTGGATGCAGCAATTATAGAGTTGAAATCTGGGAGTTCGCCTTGAATTGTAAAGATCTGTTTCATGATTTGGAGGGGCAAGATGGCTAGACGGCAAAACGGCAAGAAGGCTAAGCGGTAATTGCCCTCTTGCCAACTTGCCCTCTTGCCATTCTACCTTTTATCATTATCGACGACTTCATAATCGGCATCAATCACGTCTTCGTCAGAAGATTTCTTCGTACCTGGTTCTTCCGTTGGGGCACCTTGGGGTGTGTATCCCGGTCCTTGCTGACGACCTTGTTGAGCCGTGGTCTGTTGATACAGTTGCGCGGAAGCTTCATGCCAAATCTGGGTGAGCGCTTCACTTGCCGACCTAATTTCGTCGATATTCGCGCCTTTCAACGCAGCTTTAACGCGTTCGACGGCCGTTGTCACCCGGTTCTTGGTGTCTGGATTAAGTTTATCTCCGAACTCTTTGAGGTTCTTCTCGGTCTCATAAACCATACTATCTGCGCGGTTTCGGGTTTCAATGTCTTCGCGCTTCTTCTGGTCTTCAGCCGCGTGGGCTTCAGCATCTTTAATCATCTGTTCTTTCTCTTTTTCGGATAGGCCAGAGGACGCGGTGATGGTAATTTTTTGCTCTTTGCTTGTCGCCAAATCCTTTGCGGAGACGTTCAAAATGCCGTTGGCGTCGATGTCAAAGGTCACTTCAATTTGTGGCATACCGCGTGGCGCAGGCGGAATTCCATCAAGACGAAATCTACCGATAGTTTTGTTGTAAACCGCCATACTGCGTTCACCTTGTAGAACATGCACATCTACTGAGGTCTGGCTGTCTTCAGCGGTGGTGAATATTTCAGCTTTCTTCGTTGGAATAGTCGTATTTCGCTCTATCAATATGGTCGTTACGCCACCTAATGTTTCAATGCCAAGCGAAAGCGGAGTAACATCGAGTAAGAGAATGTCCTTGACGCCTTCTTCGCCGGTAAGTACGCCGCCCTGAATGGCTGCGCCTACTGCTACTACTTCATCAGGATTGACCCCTTTGTGCGGCTCTTTACCGAATAAGTTCTTGACTACTTCCTGAACCTTAGGCATGCGAATCATGCCGCCGACTAAAATGACTTCATCAATGTCACTGGCTGACAATCCGGCATCGGATAGAGCTTGTTTGCACGGTCCAACTGTACTTTGAATTAAATCATCGACTAATTGTTCCAATTTCGCTCGGGTTAAGGTAATATTCATATGCTTTGGGCCAGTCGCATCAGCGGTGATAAAGGGCAAATTGATATCGGTTCGTAAGGAGCTGGAAAGCTCACATTTTGCTTTTTCCGCCGCTTCTTTAAGTCGCTGAAGCGCCATACTATCTTTACGCAAATCTATCCCGTTTTCCCTTTGGAATTCGTCTGCTAACCAATCAATGATACGCTGGTCAAAATCATCGCCACCCAAATGGGTATTGCCGTTGGTGCTTTTGACTTCAAAAACCCCTTCGCCGATTTCGAGGATGGAAATGTCGAATGTCCCGCCACCCAAATCGTAAACCGCGATTTTTTCATCTTTTTTCTTATCCAATCCATAGGCAAGTGAAGCGGCCGTCGGCTCATTTATGATGCGTAAAACTTCCAGGCCGGCAATTTTGCCAGCATCTTTGGTCGCCTGTCTCTGTGAATCATTAAAATAAGCAGGCACTGTTACTACCGCTTGGGTAACTTTTTCTCCCAAGTATGCTTCAGCGGTATCTTTCATCTTTTGTAAAATCATCGCGGAAATTTCTGGCGGTGAGTACTCTTTATCTCCTGCCCTCACTCTAGCATCACCGTTGGTACCTCTTACGACTTCATAAGGGACTAATTCCATTTCCCTGGTAACTTCATTGTATTTGCGTCCCATGAATCTTTTAATGGAAAAAACTGTGTTTTTAGGATTTGTCACCGCTTGCCTTTTCGCAACTTGACCGAGTAAGCGTTCGCCATCCCTGGCAAAGGCAACAACTGATGGGGTCGTATTGGAACCCTCAGCGTTAGGAATAACTTTTGGGTCGCCGCCTTCCAAAATAGCAACGCAAGAGTTTGTTGTACCTAAATCTATTCCGATTACTTTACTCATTTTCGTCATCCTCCTGAGATATTTCTTCCCCGACTTCGTCGGTTCCGCTTTGCTGAATCCCGCTTCGCGGGAGATTTTCAACGTGAGCAGATTCAATTCTTGTTTCTCTCCACCATATAATTTTTCTGCTCCATTTAAACACTGATTGCTGTTTTATCTGAATTGTTGTTTGAGTGCTTGTTCGCTTACTGACACTTAAAGCTTTAGATACTGTTTGTCTTAACCACTTTAAATTTATCGGTTTTCGGATGAAGGAATAAGCGCCGGCGTCATGTACATCCAACAGAATATTAGGCGATGAATCAGCACTCATAATAATAACAGGTATGTTTGGTTGAATACTTTTAATTTGTTTGAGTACATCAAGCCCCGTTGTATCGGGCAAATGAAAATCTAAAATGACAATGTCAACAGGATTATCCTGCATCTTGCGGAGAGCATCATGTCCATCAATGGCAGAAATTGTGTTATACTCATCTCGCCTCATAATTTCGACCAGTATGTTGAGTGAGTTTAGATCATCATCTATGAGAAGAACTGTATAATTGCTTTGCCTCATTTTGCTTCTGCTCCTCCTTACTTAAATACATAGAAAGAGTCGGACATTACCTCATAAATAAGGCTGTGGACTGAAATAATTCCGACCCTACGCATATATTATGAGGCACGAGCCATTGATGATAAATGCTTCGCTTGCTTCATTAAATTAGCAAAAATTGTGCCAATTGCATATAGGGCAAGAAGGCAAAATGGCTAAACGGCAAGACGGTAAGATGGTAATTGCCGTTTTGCCGTCTTGCCGTTTTGCCCCTCATACGCATCAAGTTAAGCGTTTTTTCCCAATTCCCCTCCCTTGACGGGAGGGGTTAGGGGAGGGTGAAAAAAGCGAGAGCGCCGATCTCACCCCCACCTAACCTCCCCCGTCAAGGGGGAGGAACAACATTATATCTACGTGATTGCCCTTAACTTGATGCGCATGCCGTCTTGCCGTTTTGCCCCTTAACCCGTTACCCCTTTGCCCAAATTCGATTTTATGCGCTTCCAGCACCCAAATTGTCATATTGACATATACCTTATCGGCTATCAGAAAAAACTGTCATATTGACATTTTTTAAGATTGAAAGCTGGATAGAGCTTCATTCTCTGTGTCATACTTAGCGAAGACTTGATTCAATTTCGCTATCGTGAGCAGATAATTGACTGAACGCCCGACATTTGAGAGCGCTAATTGCGCTCCTGCTCTGGACAAAGATGTGTGGGCGGCGATGAGCATGCCTAATCCAACACTATCCATCAAGTTTACTTTTTCAAAGTTGAGAACGAGTTGAGCATATCCTTTTTCAAGCTGTTCGTGGATAGCTTCATAAAGTTTGAGCCTATCATCTCCCAGAATATCCCCCGATAATCTGAGGATGGCGCTTTTACCTTGATACATTTTGGTGATTTCCATTATATTACCTCCAATATAGTCTTTACCGCAAAATGGGTGATAACTGAAAAACTCGTGAGAGAAGAAAATTTCCCCTTTTCTCATTAAATTTTTCGACAAACATAGATAATCCCCGGATATGGCATTATAGATTTGATGTTAATAACTTCAATGAGCGAAAAACCACATTCATGGAAGAGAAATTCAAACTCACTATGTCTTTTGTACTGCGGAATTCTAAGGCTTTTGTGTCCGCCGACGCCCAAATTCAGTTTCACACATTCTTCCAGATATGTGTATATATACTTCCAACGCGGACTTTTGTCAGTGTCTTTGACGATTAATAATCCATCATCAGCCAAATTTTCGTAAGCTTTATTTACGATTGTGCATTTGACAACTTCTGGGAGCATATACAAAACATCAAGGAGCAAAATAGCATCACAACGTGGAATATCGAATAGTGCAATGTCAGCAGCATGAAATTCGATGTTGCGTCGATCTTTAATACTTTGTAAAGCTGTAGCAATCCTTGGCGCGGATAATTCGACGCCTATGACCAAACGTTCCGATTCCAACGCTAATAGATTACTTACCAGACCATATCCACATCCTAAGTCTAAAATAACGCCGTTTTGGGGCAGATATTTATTCAAAACAGACATAATGGGCTGAATACAAAGCAATCGCGAATGGATTGAAATTTTATCCAACAATGGTAGATTAGAATACAATCCGACAAGTTGCCGAAATTGCGCCGCTGAGATTTCGCTTTTCCCAAACAACAATGACAACTGATGCAAAAGCTGATATACCATTGCATTTTAACTCCGCGAAGCAGGTTTTCTTCTTATGGATTTTAATTCCTCTTATTTCTTTTGATCAAACTTTTCTTTCTAAAAGAAAAGTTTGGTATAAGCTATCGGACTAACTTCTTCACCTACTTCTTCCTAATCAATCCAGTAATGTCCGGTTTAATTTTTGCAAAGATGCTTTTCTATTGAAAAGAGAGGAAAATGATTATATCCTTTTCCCCGAAGAAGTTTTTCTCCGGAGAAAGTGTCATGAAAGAATCCCCCTCGTTTCA
>Ga0194113_10000571_pt1 | contig 48589 bp, 43 predicted proteins | sample TA2MahC200mmetaG_FD_146193 | JGI IMG/M metagenome (GOLD analysis project Ga0194113, IMG submission 146193) | Freshwater microbial communities from Lake Tanganyika, Tanzania - TA2015017 Mahale Deep Cast 200m | ecosystem: Environmental > Aquatic > Freshwater > Lake | place: Tanzania: Lake... | reverse complement strand
GATTAAAGAAGCTTGCGAAGCTGTTGTCCAGTGGTTAGAAAATTTGTCCTTTTCTAAATTTATGTCCTTAATGAGTCTTAATATAGAAGAAGAAGCAATTTCTTAAAATTTAATATTGAAAACTACCCATATCAGTAAGTTTTAGAAAAGAACTTGAACTTTTGGTGCCCCTCTGGTATCCTTTGGGAAAAAACCCAGGGGGTGCCGCATGATTTATGCCAGAGTCGAGACTGAAGAAAAAAAGGCTTCGATAGAAGCAGCTTTGAAAGATGCCAAGAAAGTATCTTGGTACCGTCGGCTGAAAGTGATTCAGCTTTCCAGCCAGGGCCAAAGCGTGCCGGAACTGGCTAAGTTGTTTGATGTGTGTGAAGCAGTGGTGCGCCATTACATCCATCTCTACAACGAGGGGGGATTAGAAAAACTATCACCAGTTCCTATAAACGGTCGTCCGCGTCTCCTTTCAGAATTAGATGGTCAGTGGGAAGAGATTCTCCATAAAAGCCCAAGCCAATACGAAAAGCTCCAAACTAAAGGGCGTCGTTGGACATTGCAACTGCTGGTCAGCTTTGTCGACTTATATTACGATATCGAAACGACACCCGCCACCGTTTCTGCTGCCTTAAAGCGGCAGGGGTTGCGTTTAGGGCGAAGCAAGCTTCGGGTGACCTCCCCAGACCCCGATTACACCGTGAAGCGGAAGCGGGTTTCGGATCTAAAAAAAAAGCCGCTGTGGGGGAACTGACCCGTGATGATGTAACAATCGCTGTGCCGGGTATGCAGCCTCTTTCACCCCCTCGTCGTGCAAGGCTTTATTTCTACGATGAAACGGACCTCCATTGGTGTCCTGATACGGGGGCGGTTGTGCATCTCCCTTGTGAGCAGGTGAAAGTGGATTCCCCCCCAAAAGACCAGAGGTGCTTCTTACTCGGCAGTGTCGAGTATCCGTCGGGGAATGGGTTGTATCAGATTTTCTCAAGAAAACGGAACGAGGAAGTGCAGCGTCACCTTTCGGAGTTACTCGCGATGAATGAGGATGACTTTCTCTTTGTTGTCATGGATAATGCTTCCTCGCATACGACACCGATGCTTCAACCGTTCTTGGAAGCAAACCAGGACCGCTTGCTTTTGGTTTTCCAACCAACCTACAGTCCGCATTTGAATCTGATTGAGCGGCTCTGGAATTTCATGCGGAAGCATATCACCAAGGATTATTTTTATGACTCGATTACGGTGCTTTGCGAAGCAATTGTCGAATGGTTGCAAAACTTACCTTTCGAGAGATTTTGTTCTCTCATGGGCATTGAATCAGAAGTTGAATATCTTTTCTAAAACTTACTTCCCAATATTTCCTACAATCAAAAATCTTCCAGATATCAGAAAGTTTTTTCTTTATTTTTATAATAGAAATTCCTCAGTGTTTCTTTTGATCAAACTTTTCTTTTAAAAGAAAAGTTTGGATAATTTTCTAATTGCAATTCTAACGAAAATTTGTTATAATATTTTTTGAGCGATTTTTCTTCGTATCCAAAGATTGAACATTACCATTGGAGGTATAATAAATGAAGCTCTACCTGTCATTCAAAAATATAGCAGTAGCAACAGTGGGTATTCTCGTTTTCGCCTGGAGCATAATACCTGTTGCAGAAAGTGCGAGCAATGCCCCGGATTGGCATCAATGGCGAGGTCCGAATCGCGACGGCATCTCAACTGAAAAGGGATGGTTGAGCATCTGGCCCGAAGGGGGACCGAAGGTGCTCTGGAAAACTTCGGTCGGTACAGGTTACTCAACCGTTTCCGTAAGTAACGGGCGCGTCTACACGATGGGCAATGCGGAAAAAACTGACACTGTCTATTGCCTGGATGCCAACACCGGTGATGTGGTCTGGACGCATTCTTATCCGTGCGTAGCAGAGGGAGGCGGACATCCCGGTACTGCCTCCACGCCGACCGTAGATGGCAAGGTAGTCTATACATTAAGCCGCGACGGTGACCTTTTCTGTCTTGATGCTAACTTAGGAAAGGTCATCTGGTCGAAAGTTTTGCAGAAGGACTTTAAGGTCAAAGTTCCCGGCTGGAGCTTTGCTTGTTCACCACTCGTCCTGGACAACTGGCTGATACTGGATGTGGGCCCGACCCTGGCATTAGACAAAGCCACCGGTAACTTAGTGTGGAAATCCAAAGAATATGCCCCGTCATACTCCTCGCCTTTTTTATTCAAATTTAATGGGCTACGCCGTTTAGCGGTGTTCCCAGCTACGGGTTTGGTAGTTCTGGACGCGGAGAATGGTAAAGAGCTGGGTATACTACCGTGGAAAGGTGGCCCCGATGTCAATGCCGTTACTCCAATTGTCGCCGGCGACAAAATTTTTATCTCTTCAGGTTATGATACAGGTTGCGCGTTAGTCCAATTTAGCGGAAATAAGCTCACTACTATTTGGCAGAACAAGACTATGAGAAATCACTTCAACAGTTGTGTGCTGTGGGAAGGGCATCTGTATGGTTTTGATGAAACGACACTGAAATGTTTGGATTTCCAGACCGGCGACGAGAAGTGGGCACAAAGAGGTTTAGGCAAAGGCTCATTGATGCTCGCTGATGGCAAACTAATCGTTATGGGCGATAAAGGTGACCTGGTCATCGCAGAGGTTTCGCCGGAACGTTTTAAGGAAATCTCCCGCGCCAAAGTCCTTAGTGGACTTTGTTGGACAGTTCCAGTGCTATCTGGCGGTAAGCTCTATTGTCGCAATCACGAGGGCACCCTGGTCTGTCTGGATGTGAGTGGAAAGTAGTGTTCATAGAAACCGAGTTTGTGGAATTTTTCTTTTCTTTTGATCAAACTTTTCTTTTCTTTTTCTAAAAGAAAAGAAAAGTTTGGTCGGTTTCTGACCTGCACCGGAGGTAAAAATTCTACACAGCAAAATGAGATTGGTCTTTACTGTAATTTTAGTGGTCATTATTGTCGCTGCCGCCTACGGAATCTTGATAGTGGTAGCAAAACGCAACCCCACCGTTGCTGATATGTCAAGCCCTAATATATCTGCTAAAACTCACGCCGGAATACCTCCCTCTAAGGTTGACGGTAGTTGGCCAATGTTCCGGGGAGGCCCCGCGCTCTTAGGTATTGCATCTGGTAAATTGTCTGCTTCTTTTGACCTGCGTTGGAAATTCAAAACAGGCGATGCAGTCAAATCATCTGCAGCTATAGGTGGCAGTCATGTTTTCATTGGCTCTGACGATGGGCGAGTTTATGCGCTCGACATAGCTAACGGACAAAAAATTTGGTCATTCCAAACCGCAGACACCGTTGAGAGTTCTCCTTGCCTTTTAAACGGTGCAATTTTCGTCGGGTCCTCAGACGCGCTTTTATATGCTCTTGATGCCGAAACCGGCAAGCTCAAATGGAAATACAAAACCGGAGACAAAATTCTTGGCGCGGTAAATTGGGCTTTTTCCCCCAGGGGTGCCAGGGCTTTGATTCTGGTTGGGAGTTACGACAACAAATTGCACGGCGTAGATTCCATGACCGGGGAAGCTGTTTGGACTTACGAAACCAGCAACTACATCAACGGCGCTCCTGCTATTGCCGAAGGTAAGGCGGTATTTGGCAGTTGTGATGGTATGATTCACGTAGTTTCCATCGCTGATGGTAAGGAAATTACTGAGATTAATGCAGGCTCTTACATCGCTGGTTCTGCCGCCGTAGCCGGCAAACCAAAAGCCGAAGGCGTTGGTGAGCGAAGCGAACACGTTTACATTGGGAATTATGATGGTACGTTCCTTTGCGCCAATATTGCTGAAGGCAAGATTATATGGAACTACGAAAGCACAAATTTTCCGTTTTTCTCCTCGCCGGCTATCGGTGAAACACAGGTGGTTTTCGGGTCACGGGATAGAAATTTGCACTGCGTTGAGCGGGAAAGCGGAAAGCCTCTTTGGCGTTTTCAAACGCGGGGTAAGGTAGATAGTTCCCCGGTCATTTGTGGTGATAAAGTGGTTGTCGGCTCAGATGATGGTCGATTGTATGTCGTAAGTCTTTCTGATGGCAAGGAACTCTGGTCTTATGAAATAGGCGATGCTGTAACAGGTTCGCCTGCTGTTGCTAATGGCATGGTTATTATCGGTTCTGAGGATAGCTATGTGTATGCATTTGGCCCGAAGCCTTAGAGCCTATTGAAAAATAAAAAGATTATCAAAGTGAGAAATGAGAGAATGGGTTTAAATCAAGCGGCAAAATCAAAAGATACTTTCAGGTATGAGGCAATTCTTTTTGACGTAGGAGACACTTTACTAATAAGAAAACCTACACCTTTTCAAGTTTTAGCTGAACGTTGCCAGAAAGTAGGAATAGCATTAGAACTATCTATAGCTCAAGCTGCCTGGGAGCAAGCCGAAATCTGGGCAGGAGAGCAGAGTCTTCGGGAAATGGCTGGGGTGCCCAGGATGCCTGATAGCGAATTTTTTAAACAATTAGATTATGTGGCTTTACGAACTGTTTTCAGAGAAAAGGCGGATAATGAGATTTGGGAAATGGTTTCAATTATTCAACCTATTCAAGTCGAAAAAAAAACATGGGAGATAATCAAGGGAGTTCATGAGATATTAGGTAAACTGAAAGATAGAAGTTATAAGTTAGGAATTGTATCAAATTTTGATGAATCACTACCTCAAATATTAGAGAAATTTAACCTGATTAATTACTTTGATATTGTTATTGCTTCCTCGCTCGTTGGTGTAGAGAAACCTAATCCTAAGATTTTACAAATTGCTTGTAGTAGCTTAAAGGTAAATCCACGACGCTCCTTATATGTTGGAGACCACCCCCTTGATGTATTTTGTGCTAAAAAAGCTGGAATGGATGTGGCATGGATATGTGAAAAATCAGATATGTTTCCCCAGCAAATTCATTACAAACCGGATTACCGTTTATCCTCTGTAATTCACATAAAGGAGTTAATTCTGGTTGACTAACAAAAGTCAAAGATGAGCCTTTTATAAAAATGGTATCTAATACAATAATACTTGAACTTACAAACGTAGCAAAATGTTATGATATTCCCGGTGAAGCGGAGTCCCATTATGTCTTGAAGGATGTGGCACTTAAAGTTACAGCGGGGGAATCCGTCGCCATCGTCGGCCCGTCTGGTTCGGGGAAAAGCACTTTGCTTAACATCATCGGGACTTTGGACAGTCCCACTACAGGCCGCGTGTTGCTGGAGGGCAGAGACCTTTCTCAGTTTAACGCCTGGGAACTGGCGACGATCCGGAACCGCGAAATCGGCTTCGTTTTCCAATTGCATCACTTGCTGCCGCAGTGTACCGTTTTGGAAAATGTGCTTGTGCCAACGCTGGTAAACAGGTATCGCTCCTTGTGGAAAGATACTGCAACAAGAGCGCGTCAGTTGCTGGAACGTGTAGGGCTTAACTCCAGGTTATCATATCGGCCAGGGCAGCTTTCCGGTGGCGAACGCCAGCGTGTCGCAGTCGTTCGCGCGTTAATCAATAACCCCAAACTATTGCTGGCTGACGAGCCAACCGGGTCGTTAGACCGGGCTACAGCAGATAATCTTGCGCAACTGCTAATTGAACTCAACCGCGAGGAAGGCGTCACAATGATTGTGGTAACGCACTCTATGGAACTGGCCGCGCGTATGAGGCGCATGCTGGAATTACGCGATGGAGTGTTACTAAATGCTTAGAAACCGAGTTTTTCGGAAAAACTCGGTTTCTTATTTGAAAGGGGAAAAAATGACATCCTGGACACTGGTCAAACGCAGCCTTTGCTTCTATTGGCGCACGCATCTGGGCGTTGTGCTGGGCGCTGCTGTTAGCACCGCGATATTGGTCGGCGCATTGGTGGTCGGCGATTCAGTGCGACACAGCTTGAAGATTTGGGCGTTGTCACGACTGGGAAAAGTGCAGTTAGCGATGGCTTCTCAGAATCGCTATTTCCGCGCAAAACTTGTAGACGACTTAGGAACGGCGCTGAATGCGGCGACTGCTCCAGTTCTTCTGTTGCGCGGTATAGTTGCTAATAGCGATGGCACAGCGCGGGTCAACCGCGTCCAGGTGCTTGGCGTCGATGAACACTTCTGGGCATTGGGCAATTGGAATTCGGACTTCGGTTCGCAAGTTCAGCAGTTTGCTTCGCAAATTGCCATTCGGAATTCGGAATTGATGTCGATGTTCAATGGCGGTTCAAGTGATAAGGTTTTCTTAAATGAGCGACTGGCAACGCAACTTGACGTTCACGAAGGCGAAGAGATTTTGCTCCGATTGGAGAAGCCCAGTCTTCTGCCTCGCGATGCTCCTTTGTCTACCGATGCTGATTCTTCGGTAGCTATGCGTTTGAATGTGGAGGGAATTGTCCCTGATTCAAACTTTGGGCGTTTTAGCCTGCAAGCCAATCAAATTGCACCCTTCAATGCTTTTGTGCCGCTTGTGTGGCTCCAAAAGAAAGTAGGTCTTCCTGACCGTGCCAACATGCTTTTGGTTGGAGATAGTCCCAAAGGTAAGTTGACGCCTGCAATCGCCAATGCAAAGTTGCGTGAACATTGGGAACTTGCCGATGCTGATTTGGAATTGCGCGAATTGCCTGAACAAAGCGTGCTTGAACTACGCACTGGCAGGGTTTTCCTTGAGCCACCCGCAGCCCTCGCCGCAGAGCGTGCGGTGCCAGATGCTGTCGGAGTTCTAACATATTTCGTCAATGAATTACGCCTCGGTAATCGCACAACACCGTATTCAATGGTTACCGCAATCGGAATTACGAGTTACGAACCGAGACACGCAACACGCAACACGCAACACGCAACACGCAACACGCAATACGCAATCACCAATCGCCAACCAGATGTCCATTTGCCCTCTGATATGAATGATAACGAAATTCTCATCAACTCATGGCTTGCTGATGACCTTCAGGCTAAACCTGGGGATGTTCTCGAACTAACTTATTTTGTTGTTGGCAATATGCGCAAATTGGAAGAGCAAACAAGCCAATTTCGCATTCGCGCGGTATTGCCGTTGGAAGGCGCGGCGGCAGACCGAGAATTGATGCCCATGTTTCCCGGCATATCGGACGCTAAAAACTGCCGGGATTGGGAGCCGGGGATTCCCATTGACCTGGACAAAATCAGGAAGAAGGACGAGGAGTATTGGACTCTTTATCGTGGCACACCCAAGGCGTTTGTGACACTCAAGGCTGGGCAACGTATGTGGGGCAACCGATTTGGAAATTTGACTGCCCTGAGATACCCCCTCGGAAGTCGGAAGTCGGAAGTCGGAAGTCGGAATGATGACTGGCAGACAATTGAAGCTGCTATTAAGCGCGAGCTAAATCCGGCATCTATCGGGTTGTTCTTCCAACCAGTGCGTGAGCAAGCGCTGGCAGCCAGTGCTCAAGCGCTGGATTTCGGACAACTGTTCTTAGGGCTTAGCTTTTTTCTGATTATCGCAGCGCTGTTGCTGATGGGAATGCTTTTTGTGTTTGGAGTTGAGCAGCGTACCGAGGAAGTCGGCACGTTGCTGGCAGTCGGATTCCCGCCCCGTCGCGTGCGGCGTTTGCTGCTATTTGAGGGCGGTGTGCTTGCATTACTTGGCGGATTTCTTGGCATTGGCGGCGGCATTGGGTATACGAAGGTGGTACTTTATGCACTATCAACTGTTTGGCGAGGTGCAGTGGGCGCGCACGGGGGAACGGGCGCGCCCCTGCATTACTACCCTAACTCCTCGACTTTAGTTGTAGGCGCAGCGGCAGGTATAGTCATTGCTTTGCTTGCCATCTGGGTAACTTTGCGCCGACAGGCAAAACTTCCTGCACGTGAGTTGCTCGCCTCCAGCGCTAATTCCGGCTTCCGGCTTCCGACTTCCGACTTCCGCTTTGGTCTCTGGGTCGCGCTTGGTGCAATCGTTGGAACAGTGGTAATTTTAGTCTTGATGGGTAAAGGCAAAGACAAGGAGGCAGCGGCGGCCTTTTTCATCTCGGGAGCACTATTACTCATAGGAGGACTTGGCTTCAGTCAAGCGCTCTTGTCTGCGTTGGCATATTCAGGTAGCCTAAGTCACCAAGACTTCGGGCGGATGAAATTGGCAAACTTAGGCTTGCGCAACTCTGTTCGACGGATTGGACGTAGCCTCGCCACCGTTATCCTGCTTGCATGTGGTAGTTTCCTCGTCATTGCAGTTGGTGCGAACCGGTATGACCCACATGAAGGGGCAGAACGACGTTCAGCGGGGACAGGAGGTTTCGCACTATTCGCGGAATCCACTCTCCCGGTTTTCCACGATTTGAATAGTAAGCAAGGGTTCGAAGCCTATGTCCTTGACTCGGACGACCTTGGGGGTGTTAAGACCGTTTCCCTTCGAGTCCACGACGGCGACGACGCCAGTTGTCTCAACTTGAACCGTGCTCAAACACCGCGCTTGTTGGGAATACAACCTGAAGAACTGCAAGTGCGCGCTGCTTTCACCTTTGTTAAAATAGCGGAGGATTCTTTCAAGGATAACCGATGGATGCTGCTAAAACGTAATGAAAACGACGATACAGTACCCGCAATTGGCGACGAGGCTACAATTACCTGGGCGCTTGGCAAAAAAATCGGCGACACCTTGTCTTATACAGATGAAAGGGGCAATACGTTCAATCTTCGACTGGTCGGTGCAGTAGCGAACTCGATTTTTCAAGGTGGACTTCTGATTTCAGAGGACGAATTCATCGCGCGCTTTCCGTCAGAAAGTGGATACCGAATGTTTCTAATTGATGTTCCATGGGAGAATGCCTCGGAAGTCTCAAAAACGCTTTCCCGCGCTTTACAGGATGTGGGGTTAGAAATAACGCCAACCTCCCAACGCTTGTCAGAGTTTAATACGGTACAAAACACCTACCTGTCGATATTCCAACTCCTGGGCGGTTTGGCGCTGCTGCTTGGAAGTGTCGGACTTGGTATAGTAGTGATGCGTAACGCAATGGAACGCCGAAGTGAACTGGCGCTACTACGAGCAGTCGGATTCGAGAAACGTTCACTACGGTGGTTAATCCTCAGTGAACATTGGTTGCTTCTGCTCTTGGGTCTTGCATGCGGAGTAGTTGCTGGATTGGTGGCGGTATTGCCAGCGTTGCGTTCGCCAGGCGCGAATATTCCATACATTTCGTTAGCGCTGACGCTCTCTGCGGTGGTTCTCAGTGGTGTATTGTGGACATGGTTGGCTACTATGCTGGCGCTTCGAGGCCCATTGTTGGCTGCATTGCGTAATGAATAATACTATTGTAACCTGCATTTTATGTCTTTAATCCGCGAAAATCCATCAAATCAGCGTTCTATACTACGCCTCATCCAAATGATTCCAGGCGTCGTAGCCGTTTTGGCAATTCTTTCTTTATGGCTATGGTTCAGCAGTAGCCCACATAAAGATTGGAAGGAACGTATCCCGGATACTGATACCACAAGCACAGAGGCTTTATCTGAGAGCGTGTCTCCCATATCCCTTGGCAGATTGTTACTATCTGATGGCGTGCCGGCAAATCTCCCCGGAGCCTGGCCACGATTCCGCGGTGAGAACTTTGATGGAATCAGCGCTGAGAAGATAACCCTTGCGAAAAAGTGGGGTGAGGGAGAGCCCAAAGTTCTTTGGGGAATTGATGTCGGAGAAGGATACGCTGGCGCGGCGATTCTAAATGGACGCGTGTATGTGCTGGATTACGATGCCAATGAGCTGGTGGCTGAAATCGCCAGACTTCAGGAAATTCCTCAACCCGGGGCGGATACTTTGCGCTGCCTTTCATTAGCGGATGGGAAAGAAATCTGGCGCTACTCTTATCCGATTAAGATTAAACGGAATCATGGAATGTCCCGCACTGTTCCGGCGGTTACCGAGAAGTACGTTGTGGCTTTGGGGCCAATGTGCCACGTCATCTGTTTGGATTCGACCACCGGAGAACTTCGTTGGGCGCTGGATTTGGTTAAGGATTTCAAAACCGAAGTTCCGCCGTGGTATGCAGGGCAGTGTCCGCTGATTGATGGAGATAGGGTGATTTTAGCTCCCGGCGGCGATGCCTTGATGATTGCAGTGGATTGCGAGACTGGCAACATTATCTGGAAAACACCCAACCCGCGTAGTTGGAATATGACACATTCATCAATAATACCGATGGAATTTAAGGGCCGGCGCATGTATGTCTATTGCGGCAGCGGCGGGGTAGTTGGAGTTTCGGCTGATGATGGGGCAATTTTGTGGGAAACTACTGAGTGGAAAATCAGCATCGCCACCGTGCCGTCGCCTTTGATTATAGGCGATGGTCGAATTTTCCTCTCGGGTGGATATAACGCCGGCAGCATGATGTTGCAGTTGAAAGTAGGGCAAGAGGGCAAGATAATCGCCGAACCGATTTTCTCTCTGAAGCCGGAGGTCTTTGGTTCCACTCAGCAAACCCCGATACTTTTCAACGGTTACATTTACGGCGTGAAACCGGATGGACAGTTAGTCTGCCTGAGTCTGAACGGCGAACTGGTTTGGGAAAGCGGGACTTCGCACCGTTTTGGTCTGGGACCTTACATGATTGCCAACGGTTTGATTTATGTCATGGATGATTCTGGCTTGCTTACCCTTATTGAGGCGACTTCAGCAGGCTATAAGCAACTCGCCCAATCTCAGGTTTTGAACGGCCATGATTCGTGGGGGCCACTGTCTATTGCCGGGGGCAGACTCATCGCGCGCGATATGACCCGGATGGTTTGCCTGGATGTCAGGGGGAAGTGAAAAAGGGCAAGGGGGCAAGAGGGCAAAAGGGCAAGAAGGAAAATAAAGAGTATAGAAGAGAATACGTTAATGCGGCAGTTTGAGGTCTTTGAGGAGTGCATGAAATGAATCCTTTAATGAGATGTCTGATGAGTATGAGGCTGATATTTAGAATGGTCATCTTGAGTATAACGGTGTTTGCGTTGATAGATGCTACAACGGTTGCTTTGGGCGCTGACTGGCCGCAATGGCGCGGCCCGAATCGCAAGGACATCACGCCGGAAAGTTCAGGTTGGCCTGACAGTTGGCCCCCAAAGAGAATCTGGAGCAAAAATGTCGGCCGAGGATGCACTTCGCCCATCATCGTCGATGGGCGGCTTTATGTGATGGGCTGGCAAGGAGAGGGCAATCTCAGAGAAAACCCCATAGGAACGGACACGGTATATTGCTTCAACGCCCTCACTGGCGAGGAATTATGGAAGCAAACGTACTCATGCCGGTATCAGAGCAGAGTCAGAACGGGTGACGAAGGCGCTTACGGCGGACCGTCTTCCACGCCCGCGTTTGACCCACAAACAGGTTACCTTTATACTCTCAGCATTGATGGCGACCTCCGTTGTTGGAATACGAAGCAAAAAGGGCAGTTGGTTTGGCCTAAGAATTTCTACGATGAATACAATATCCCGCAACGACCTCCCCCTTCCTCACCCTCCCCGCATGCGGGGAGGGAAGGGGTGGGGGGACAGAGAGACTATGGCTTCACAAGTTCGCCTCTCATTCAGGGCGATTTAGTAATCGTGGAGGTCGGAGACAACGAAGGCACTGTTATGGCTTTCAACAAGAGGACCGGCCAGCGTCAGTGGCGGTCTACATGTAATGAACCCGCAGGACATACCAGCGGCCCGGTCTCATTGACCGTGCAAGGAATAAGTTGTCTCGCAAACTTGACGCTTCGCAAGTTAGTCGTCATGCGAACAGACAAGGGGCACGAAGGTCAAACGATGGCAGAATACGACTGGCAGACCGATTACGCCAACAACATTGCCACCCCGGCCGTATTCGACAACCAAATTGTGCTCACGTCGAGTCAAAATGTCAGCAGCACCTGCCTTGTCGAAGTTTCCTTGAACGGTGTGCGCGAAAAGTGGCGCACAAGGGAACATTCCCAGGTTTCCAGTCCGGTCATCTACAAAGGTTGTATATACCTGGCCGACGGTTCATTCAAATGTCTGGACTTCGAGACGGGTCAACTGAAGTGGAAGGGTGGCAACTTCGACCATGGGTCATGCCTGATTACCGCCGGCGATGACAAAGTAATAGCGTTCGGCAGAGGCAAACTTGTCTTGATAGAGGCTTTTCCAGCCGATAATCAATATCATGAGCTTAGCAGTGTGAAAGAGATTGTGCCTGATGTGTGCTATCCGCACGTCGTCCTATCCGATGGAATTATATGTTGCAAAGACAAAGCGGGTAACATGGTCTGTTTTTCACTTCGATAATGATACGTCGTTTACTTTATTCCAATTATTTCTTTTGATTAAATTTCCTCTTCTTTTCTTTTTGATTAAACTTTTCAATATTCCTCTTATTTCTTTTAATCAAACTTTTCTTTCTTAAAGAAAAGTTTGGAAGAAAAAGTTGGAAGAAAAGTTTGGTTACACATTTGTGGTGGAGATATCAATGGATATAGCATATATAGAATATTATCCAATATCATTAGAAGCAATAAAAGAAAAGGTCTCAAGGAAGAATGAACGAGAAAACACAAATTCTGCTCAGTATCTACTTTTTGAGGATGTTGGATGTTCAACTGTTAAAGAGCAAGTAAATGAGTTTGGCGAGAAGATAATTAGGGTTGATGGTGATATCCCGGTTGATTTACCTCTCTCAGAGGGACAACGATTTTTATTTATCAGCCATGAACAAACAGCATTAACACACGGCCTACATAAATATCCCGCAAAATTCTTCCCTGAATTACCAGGGTGGCTGATAAAGAGATATTCAGATGAGTATAATATCGTTATCGACCCATTTGCTGGAAGTGGAACGACCAATGTCGAAGCGTTATTAAATAGGAGACATTCTGTTGGCATAGATGTTGACCCTTTTTCCCGTTACCTATCAAAAGTCAAAACTACTCCTTTAGATGAAGGAGTATTAAATTGGAGCTTAGAAGAACTTTTACGGATGATTGTAGATTTTAGCCCATCTTTAGTTGATGAAAAAGATATTCCTGATTTTCCATATAGAGATAATTGGTTTAACAAGGAAATTATTTTAGAATTAGCTTATATTAAAAAGAAGATTGAAGAATTGGATGTTGACCAGGATATAAAAGATTTTTATAGAATCTGCTTTTCATCAATCATCCGCTCAGTTTCTAATGCCGATGATAATTGCACAAGGACAGTAATCAGGAAGAAATTGAATAAAAAAGTTTATCCATCCGATGCACTGACGAAATTTGCTGAAACGATATTGATAAATGTCCCCAAGATGATTGAATTTTCCATGAAATGTCCTACTGATGTTAAAGTAGAAATTCCAGTGGATAGCGATGCAAGAGATATTAAGTATCCTGATGATTATTTTGATTTAGCCGTAACTTCTCCTCCGTATGCTAATGCTGTGGATTATCCAAGAACACATCAATTAGAGATTTATTGGTTGGGATTTGCAAGTGGCTCATTAACTCCTTTGAAAAGAAAGCATGTAGGCACAGAAAGCGTTACAGCCAAAGAATATAGAACACCCCATACAATAGGGATACAAGAAGCAGATAGTGTGATTTCCAAAATATATGAGAAAGACCCCAGGCGTGCGTATATTGCATATAAGTATCTATGCGATATGAAGGAAAATTTAAGGGAGGTATATCGCGTTTTAAAGAATGGTGGTAGGTATGTAATGGTTGTTGGCAACAATAGAATAAGAGGTGAAGTATTTGAAAATTGGTTATATATAATGAAACTGGCAGAAGAATTAGGGTTTAAATTGGAAACATATTTCGCTTCTGAGATTATTAAACACTTTATTAAAGTTCCGCGAGAAGAAAGGATTGATACTGATTGGATATTGGTTTTGCAGAAAAAGTAACATTATTCTTAAAATTTGGAGGGGAGTTAAAATGAGACTTTCTAAGTCGAACATTTTCATCATCGCTATCGTGACGCTTGCGATTGCCGTAGCGACTATCGCGACATTACGTATTGATAGGACAGGTAAGAAAGGTAGCGGCCTTGGAGAGGCGTTTACTTATGATTTGAATGACCTTCGCAAGACCGACCCGGCTCTTATCCAATATGAAGAAGCAGGTAAGATAAAGACGGGATTTCAAGATGTTTTTAGCATTGCAGCAGGTCCCAACAAACAAATTTACGTAGCCGGCGATAAGGCAATTCGAGTGTTCGATGGGGACGGCAATCGTTTGTCAGAAATAAAATTAACCGATTCACCACGATGTTTGGCAGTTACCGGCGGTGGAATTATTTATGTTGGAATGAAAGAACATGTAGAGGTTTATGACCACGAAGGTGTGCGCAAAGCCAATTGGGAAAGTTTGGGGCAAAATGCCGTTCTGACATCCATTGCCGCTTCGGAAAACGATGTTTTCTTAGCGGATGCAGGCAACCGTGTAGTCTTGCGCTATGATACTTCTGGGAAGTTAGTGAATCGCATTGGTGAAAAAAATGAAGACAAGAATATCCCCGGCTTCGTTGTGCCCAGTCCCTATTTCGACCTTGCAGTTGCTCCTGACGGCTTATTGCGCGTGGTCAACCCAGGACGCCATAAGATTGAAGCATATACTTTTGACGGATACCTCGAGTTATCGTGGGGAGAAACTTCAACAAATATCAAGGGATTCTCTGGCTGTTGCAATCCAGTGAATTTCGCGATGCTTGCAGACGGCGGATTTGTAACGTGTGAAAAGGGCTTGCCGAGGGTTAAAATCTATGACGCCGATGGCGTTTTTGTGGGCGTCGTTGCAGGTTCTGAACTTTTTGCTGAACACGGAAAAGCCTGTCCTCCTGATGGTTTCTCTAATTGCCAAACAGGTGGGCTTGATGTAGCCGTTGATTCTCGGGCGCGCATCCTAATTTTAGACCCAGACGAAAGAACTGTGCGAATTTTTACGCGAATCAAAAGCAGTTAATACGCGAGTTTTGCGCTTACGGAACGCGGTTCAGAAACTGAGTTTTTCTGAAAAAACTCAGTTTCTATGTGAAGGGTTATCAATGGGAAAAAAGGTAAAGCTTTTGCATTCGGTTCGCAAATCTAAGGCGGAGGAGATACTGAAGTCTGGTCTGAAAGCCGTTTCCGAGTACGATGACCTTGAACTGGAAATGCGTCGTGGTGTAGTTTATTGCTGGCTACGGAAAGAACATGACAGGTTATCATCAGAGGATGATTATGTATATTTTGAAGTAACGGTAGATGAAGACAGATGCCGAGTTGCTGAAATGGATTTTGCCAGTATTGCCATGATGTATCGTCAAGGTTCTGGCGGAAGAGCGAAGAATGAAGAAGCCGCCCGCTTGCTGGCAGAAGTCTATTGAGTTACCTCTGTGCCGCTCGCCGAATATGTTGAGGGAATGTTCTCGTCTCCTGAAGTTTTGGTGAAAGGTGATATTGAGCCTAACGATATCAGATTAATCTTTTGACCTTAGACGCTTGGTGTGAGTTAAATTGCACTTTTGGGTGAGAGTTAGATAAAACGTAACCAAACTTTTCTTAACAACCCCCTGCCCCCCTTTATTAAGTGGGAAAGAAAAGTTTAATCAAAAGAAATAATTGGAAGAAAAAGTAAAACGTAAGGTGTAATATCTTTAATTACGTTTTACGCCTTACGTTTTACGTTACTTTGATATCATTCTGGAGGTAAAACCATGAGTGCATTGGTTGATGAAAAACAAAGTCGCCGCGAATTTCTTCGAGGCTCTGTACGTTATCTGACTTTGGGTGGACTGGTATTTGCTACGGGCGCTTTATTCACAAGACGAAAAGTATCATCGACAAAGAAAAAATGCGATAATCCTGGCCTGCCTGCCGCGACGATTGCGGCGCAGGCAGGCATTTGCCGAAGCTGTCCATCTTTCAAAAATTGTGGTTTAGCTAATGATTAAACTATGTGTGAACATCGTGTCCATTATGGAGAGTGAAAAAATATGACTCAAACCGCTTTTACAAAAACAAAAGAATTGTTATTTCAAGATTTGAAATACTCCCTACCCTTTCGGCGTTTTTCCGTTTCCGAATACCACAAGATGGGCGAAGATGGTATTCTTTCTGAAGATGAACATATTGAATTAATCGACGGAGTAATAATACAAATGAGCACAGAAGGAACCAGGCATAGTGTCATTATGAGTAATATTGCTGCTCAATTTTACGAACTTGTTATCGAAGGTAGAGCGTTGCTGCGCGTCCGAAATCCCATTGTCCTTAACGATGACACTGAACCAGAACCAGATTTAGCATTAGTCAAAACCCGTGATAGGGCTTATTATTTAGAGACACATCCCCATCCAGAAGATGTGCTGCTTTTAATCGAAGTAGCAGATACAAGTTTAGAATATGACAAAGAAATTAAACTACTGCGTTACGCCGCCTCTAAAATCGAAGAAGTCTGGATTGTCAATTTGGTCGATAATATCATCGAAGTTTACCGTGAGCCCTTCGTATTAGCCGATGAAACAGCAGGTTACCGAACACGAATATATTTTCTAAAAGGAGATATGCTGAGCCCAAAATCGATACCTGCCCTAAAAATCGCAGTTGATGATGTGTTAGTGTGAGTTCCAGACTTCCGAAGTCTCAGAGACTTCGGAAGTCTAAAGGATAATAACCATGCAAGAAAAGAAAAACAATATAACCAGACGCGAGTTTATTAGAAATGGCATTCGCGGTGCGTGTTTGTTGGGTTTGGGTGGAGTAGTAGGCTTAATGTCCAGCCGCAGCCGCGCGAATGATACGGTTTGGCAAATCGCCCCCTACAAGTGCATAGCATGCGGAAAATGTGCGACTAATTGTGTGCTTGAAGTATCAGCAGTCAAATGTGTTCATAGCTTTGCTATGTGCGGATATTGCAAACTATGTACCGGATACTTTATGCCGCAACCGAACGCCCTCAATTCCGGGGCGGAAAACCAGCTTTGTCCAACAGGCGCCATCAAGCGCAAGTTTGTTGAAGATCCTTACTACCAATATACAATTGACGAACCATTGTGTATTGGCTGCGGAAAATGCGTCAAAGGATGCAATGCGTTCGGCAATGGTTCTCTCTTTCTTCAGGTGCGCCATGACCGGTGTTTGAATTGCAATAATTGCGCCATCGCTTCAGCTTGTCCCTCAAATGCCTTTAGGCGGGTCCAATCGGATAAACCATACTTGCTGAAAGGAAAACAATAACACGGGATGATGCGCATGACTAATATCGTAGTCCTTATAGTCCTTCTTTTAATTCCGTTTGGAGTTACCTTTGGCATAGAGCGGTTTCCGCCTCCTAATTTCGATTCCGGATATAAGCTTCCAATAACGACTGTGCCGCAGCCACGCGGGGATTTTTATGAATATCTGGATGTAGTAGTTCTTTTAGTGGCGCTATCTTTAGCATCATATTTAGCATTAAAAAAACGTTCCCGCCGCGGTATTTTTCTTCTCGGTATATTTTCGCTTCTCTATTTTGGCTTCTGGCGCAAAGGCTGCGTATGTTCTATCGGGTCAATTCAAAATATCGCCCTGGCGTTATTCGAGAGCAGTTACACTGTGCCGGTTACAGTAATCGCCTTTTTCATCTTGCCGCTCATATTCACGTTGTTTTTCGGCAGAACATTTTGCGCCGCGGTCTGCCCGTTAGGCGCGATTCAGGATGTTGTTGCCTTGCGCCCGATTAAAATACCGTCCTGGCTGGAGCACGCATTGGGGTTGCTTCCCTACATCTACCTTGGTGCCGCGGTTCTTTTTGCCGCAACGGGCAGCGCTTTCGTCATCTGCGAATACGACCCCTTCGTAGCATTCTTCCGTCGTAGCGGCAGTTTGAATATGTTGATTCTGGGGGCATGTTTTCTCTTGATTGGTGTTTTCATCGGGCGACCATACTGCCGATTTCTTTGTCCATACAGCGTGTTGCTGAACTGGGTGTCCAGAGCTTCCAAATGGCATGTTGCCATTACGCCGGCTGAATGTATTCAATGCCGGTTGTGTGAGGAATCCTGCCCATTTGATACAATCGAAAAGCCCACTCAAGAACAGAGAACGCGCAACCGAGGCGAAGGCAAGAAAAGACTCGCTATTTTAATTGCTCTGCTACCTGTGTTCCTTGCTTTGAGCGGCTGGCTCGGCGTTCGCATAAGCACCCCTCTATCACGTGTACATGCGACGGTAAGTCTCGCCGAACGTGTCTGGTTGGAAAATACAGGCAAAGTCGAAGGAACTACCGAGCCCAGCGAAGCATTTCGCAAAACCGGCCGACCAACCGAGGAACTCTACAGCGATGCTTTGAATTTGAAAAGGAAGTTTGTTTTGGGAGGGGGATTATTCGGCGCATTTGTCGGAGTGGTCATAGGAATCAAATTGATTTACCTTTCCGTTAGACGCAGTAGAACGGATTACGAGGTAAATCGGGGTAACTGTTTGTCCTGCGGGCGATGTTTTTCTTATTGTCCCATTGAGCATAAGCGATTGAAGGAAATTAAACAGTCTTAAACAGTCTTAAAATACAACAATGTCACATAAAAATTCAAGAAAAGAGAAATTAATGTTGCGTGTGATAGCGCGCGACGAGGAGAGTAAAAAAGATGTTGATGACACACAAAGAGATAGAAAAACACATCGGTGAGATTTTTCCCTTCTTGGGAAAGAAACATCATTTAGACGAAGACAAAACTATGGCGTTAATGCAGGATTTAACCTCCGCTTTGGCCAAAGCTGCAGAAGAAAAAGAATATCAAACAATCCTCCAATATGTAGATACTGCGTTTAAACTGCTAAAAAAACATTGCTCAACTTTCACTTATTCCATCTATTTTGACACCTTTGCCAATGCTGTTTGGAAATTGGCGGCGGAAACCGAAGGACAACCTATCTTTAGACGATACTTGACAGCGGCATTTGCGGCGGCAGTTCGTCGCGCAGAGGCAATGCAAGAGCCCTTGACAGAAACGCATTTCTCTGCTTTAGAATTGAGCTTGAATAAACTTATGCAACCTGAAGTTTCGGATGAAACTATGGACGAATGCACCTGCGCCCTCCAAGAAGCAGGACTTGACCCGATGATTTCTTTGGGTGAGCGGGCAAAGGCGTTTGTCGCTTCGATTATCGCTGAAGAGGAAGACGAACGCATCTTTTAAACATGCTTAACAAAATCTTTGTCGAAACGACAATTTACATCGAACGCCTCTTCGGAGAGGCAGCGAGGCAGGCTCAGATTGAAGGGAACCTTGAGGATGCTGTCTTTTCGACTTCATCTTATGTCTACATGGAGTTTCGTCGCACCATGCTGCAGGCGATTTCTTATGTGTTGTCAGTGGCGCGACAAATGCTAAAAGAAGGTCAAAAAAACATCGACTTAGTTTCACTTTTGCGGCGTTTGTCGGCGGGGACAGCAATTAGCTTCTCCTTGAGAAACTTTCAACGGGTGATGTTGATATATTCCTATCTTTTGGACCACTTTTCAACCTTTATTGTTCCAGCGGCAATGTTGATTGATTATCTGGAATACAACCTTAATATAACCATTCCTGAAAGATTTTTTGAATCAATCGATGAATACATAAACCATACCAATTGTGATTTAGTCAGCCCTGGCGCACCCGTTGGCGATTATTTGCGCAGCCGACTTTCCTGTAATGCTCGAAGAGCTAAATGCGCGCTGGTATCTTTTTTACAACAACACCAAACAGAATTGCAAAAACTGGAGTTGGCGCTAGCTGCTGCCGCACCTGAAAAGGTAAACCCCCGTACCTTAGCTGCCTTGAAAAAAATCAATGTTGATATTTTAAAGGCATTGGGGCAACGCAACTGTTGGCATCTTGGCGATGTAATCATAGCATTGGAAGCGCCTGACGATGCACTTCTTTATACGACGGACGGACATTTCGACTTGATTTGTTCTGTCTTGGGCAAGCAGTTGTTTTTAGAAAGCGAAGCGAAGTGAGTCCGAAAGCGGTATGTTTCATAAATCTCTTTAGTAGTTTACGAGGTAAACTGCTGAACAACGTGAACACTTTTTCAAGGAAAGAATCTAAGTGACGAGTGACAAGACACCAGACAGTGGTTTACGAAGTAAACTATGCGAAGCCATAGACACCAATGCAAGATAAATAAATCGAAAAATACTTGACGTTTTCATATATCTATGTTATAATTTTGCTAATGGTTGGTTCCGTGCCGAAATTGGGTGTGGAAACTGCCATAATTATCATAAAAATCTGTCAGGAGGTGAATTTCTGGTAATGAAACAGATTGCCAGAAAAATCATGAAAGCGTTAATCAGTACAATAGTATGTATGTTGGTGGTTGCCAGTTGGTGTGTAACTTCCAGTGCCATAAATAATTTAGACATTACAGATGCGCAAGCTTTTCAACTGGTGAATACACCGGAAGTCAAATTACAATTAGCAAAGCAGATAGGAAAAGGTGTTGCTCCGGATAGTATCATCTTTTTGCCGGATACCGGAGCACTGGACGTCTTTGATGTGGATAAATTTTGCTATACGGTTGAAGTCAAGTTGGATCCAAGCGGAATCGAAGGCGTCATGTCGGCTCTGTATAAGATGGTTGGACTCAGACCAAAACTTGAGAAATTGAGCTTTTGGTTTATTAGCACGCGTGTTTCCGGTGACATATTCACCACAACCTGGTCTCCCGAAAAAAGTCCCTATTATATCGATAATTGGGCACACGTTGTTCCAGGCAATACCTTGACTATTTTGCCCGGCACCGTCATCCGCGTTCGGAAATTTTCTGACCCCAGTATGAAGATTTCGTTGAATGTGGATGTGGATAGTAATCTAATAGTCCAAGGGAAAGAAGAACAACTAATTCAATTCACCAGTAGTTGCGATTTGGAAGACCTTGATAAAATTCAGAATACTTATGAAACTTCGGATTGGTACGGTGTACAATGCTGGAACGGTAAAGTGACTTTGGACTACGCTCTTGTTGAATACGCCAGTTACGGTGTTTATGGAGGTTATGCATCCATTTATGTCACCAATAGTATTTTGCGCAAAAATTGCTATGGTGTTGGTTGTTACACCTACGAAGAAGTTGAATGGGTAATCCAAAACAACCTTTTTGAAGATTGTGCTGGCGTAGGGGTTTACTTCGATGACTGGGGCTCTTTAGCCGACTCTAAGATTATTGGGAATACCTTCACAGTGGTGACTGAGGGATTCTATCCTTGGACTGGAATTAATTGCTACAATGGTAGTCCTCAAATCCTCAACAATACCATCCAGGGCTCCTCAGGAGGGATGTATCTCGGTTACGTCTCAGCCGATACGCTCATTAAAGGAAACGAGATTTCGGATGTCTATTATGGCATTTACCTTTACGGAGGGAATCCCCAAATAATCAAGAATGTAATTAAGGAGTCCGATAATGGTATTTATTTATCGTATGCAAGTCCCATAATTAAAGGAAATACCATTAAAGGTTGTTCATATTATGGTATTGGCTGCGATGGTGCTGAGACAAAAGCGGAAATCAGCAAGAATGACATCCGGGAAAATGACTTTGGCATCTATTGCGCTTACCAGGCGAATCCGGCAATTCACTTCAATAACATTGAGAAAAACAGCAGTTATGGAGTGTATAATTCCGATTGTAGTGTTACCGTAGACGCAATCAACAACTGGTGGGGAGATGCCACAGGACCATTCCATCCCGTTAATAACCCCGGTGGATTAGGTAATCCGGTGTCTGATTGTGTAATCTTTGACCCATGGTTGCCATCTCCCGTTTCATTGCTTGCTGCCGCGCCTCAAGCAGTCGCGCATTTTAGTTTACGCCCAAGTTACCCTAATCCGGGTAATCCTGAGAGTTGGCTCCCTTATAGCCTTGCAGATGAGACGGATGTAACTATCCGTATCTACAATGCTTCCGGTCAATTAGTGCGAACGCTGGATCTTGGGCTCAAACCCGCTGGTTCCTATTTCACCAAAGAGAAAGCAGCGTATTGGGATGGCCGGGATAGCTTAGGGCAGAAGGTAGCTTCTGGAGTATACTTTTATCAATTGAAGGCTGGAGAGTTCACAGCTACGAGAAAAATGGTGATACTCAAATAGTCTTCAGATTACTGAACATCAAAGGCAAGGAGAAGAATCCTTGCCTTTTTTTATACCATTTGAATAATTGATGTCATCCTGAACAAAGTGAAGCATCAGAGATTCTTCGCTTCGCTCAGAATGACAGAGAACCAACCTTGAAAAGGTTCAAAACCTTTTCAAGGTTGGTTTCAATCCGCTTGATATTTATATTGAGTTTATGGATTTCCTCTGTCATACAAGAGAAAGGCGTGAGCGTGGTATTGTAGAAGTCAATATACATGGAGAAACGACAATGGAGGTGAACCGAAATGATCCAAAATGAACTGGAATTACAAGTGTCTTTTGAAGCTATTGTAAAGGCGCATAAGATACGCGCTCGTTGCATGGAAGCAATACCTGAATCAGAGATGCGAAAGGATGTGATAGAGGGTATTGACATTCAGATTCGTAAAATCGAGGATGAGATTGCCGAATATCTGGCCAAACGTAAAAAATGAAGAGACGACTTTTTCACTTGGAAGAGCTTCATAAAACGTAAAACGTAATACGTAATGCGTAGTGATAGCCGCTGATTTCCAGAGAACGCTGATTTGATATGCTCAATATCAGCGTTTTCTGATAATCAGCGGCTATTTGACCGCAAAAAGATGATAACTGAAAAAGTCGTATGAAGAGAATGAACCAAGCAGGAATCAATAACAAAATAAAAGACGCTGAACTTATGAAAGCCTGGTATCAGGCGGCTGTGAGAACTGCTATTGTTGCGGGTGTGTTTTCGCTGATAGTCTGTATTTTGCTTTTGGTAAACTATTTTTATGGCAAGGTTTCAGACCCACTGAATTCCAGGGAACTAAGTAAGTTGACAGCATCGCTTATCCAGGAGCCGAGGAATGATTCGATTAAGGAGCAGATACGCGCACTGGATTTAGAACTTAGAAAGCAATACTTCCGGCAACGTAAATTTTCCAGGACAGGGAGCTATCTGCTACCTGGCGGCATTGTGGTTTTTCTGGTAAGTCTTAAATCCGCCGCCGCTTATCGAAAAAAGTTGCCAATGCCCCAGAAAAATGCTGATGAACAGGAAGAGGAATCGCGTATTGCTGTAATGGCTCGCTGGGCGGTGGCTGTCCTCAGTTTGGCTTTGGGGGGCGCGGCTTTAGTTATTGGAATAATTTCAGAACGCGGTTCAACCGGTGAATTCCTGAAGGTTGCTGAACAAATTAAAGCTCTTGCTTCGGAGCGCAGTGTTCCAATTGTTGCTACTTCAGAAAGCAGCGATTCAACCGTTGCCGCTTCAAGAAGTGATGATTCAACTGTTGCTACTCTGGAAAGCGACGCTTTAACTTATCCCTCCCAAGAGGAAATTAAGAAGAATTGGCCGCGCTTTCGCGGTCCAGAAGGACCTGGAATATCAGCTTACACCAATGTTCCTTCTTCATGGAACGGTAAAACTGGCGAAGGGATTCTCTGGAAAACGCCGGTTCCGCTTCCGGGGGAGAACTCGCCTATTGTTTGGGAAAATCGCGTCTTCCTGACAGGAGCGACAGAGAATAAACGCGAAGTTTATTGCTTTGATGGGGATTCAGGGAAATTATTGTGGCAAAAGGCCGTGGAAAATATCCCCGGTAGTCCTTTGGAAACGCCTAAGGTAATGGAAGATACAGGGTTTGCCGCGCCGACGGCGGTTACTGATGGCCAGCGGGTGTATGCCATCTTTGCGAACGGAGACGTTATCTGTTTTGATTTTGATGGGAACCGGGTTTGGGCTAAAAGTTTAGGCATTCCCGAAAATACGTATGGTCATGCGTCTTCGCTCGCGATGTACCAGAATCTACTTTTAGTTTTGTTTGACCAGGGTGGCGCCGAGGATGGTCTATCCAGGCTGATTGCTCTTGATGCTCTTTCGGGACAAACTGTTTGGGAAACACAACGTCCAGTGCCAAATTCCTGGGCTTCGCCGATTGTAATCAATACTGGAACACGCGAAGAAATCATCACTTGCGGTAATCCATGGGTAATTGCATACAATCCCGCCACCGGAAAGGAACTTTGGAGAGCGAAATGTTTGAGTGGAGATATTGCCCCGTCACCTATTTATGCAAATGGACTGGTATTTGCTGCAAACGAGTACGCATATTTAGCGGCTATTCGGCCGGATGGAGAGGGCGATGTAACTGAGACTCATATTGCCTGGAAAGCCGAAGATGGACTCCCTGATATTTGCAGTCCTCTGAGCAACGGCGAACTGGTGTTTTTATTAGCGTCGTATGGAATACTAACTTGCTACAACGCTCAAGATGGAAGCGTAGTTTGGGAACAAGACCTCAAGGCCTCTTTTAAATCCTCCCCTAGTCTGGTGGGAGATAGAGTTTATCTGATGAGCAATGAAGGCGTCATGTTCATTGTCGCAGCAGCTAGAGAATATAAAGAACTCGGCAAAGCTGAATTGGGCGAAAAAGCCCATACCTGCCCAGCTTTCATGGATGGGCGAATCTACATCCGAGGCAAAGAAAATCTATATTGCATCGGAAACAATTAGACTTCCGAAGTCTCTGAGACTTCGGAAGTCTGTCAAGGGAGGATATAATTGAAATCAAAGAAAGCAACAACGAAACTTATGTTGGCTATTGGAATTGGGATGTGTTTGTTAGGAACATTGCATGCCATAAATATTCAAGCAGTAGATTGTTCCCAATGGCGGGGACCTGAACGTAACGGTGTCTCAAAGGAAACTGGACTGCTCAAAGAGTGGCCAGAGGACGGTCCGAAACTTCTATGGTCAGTGGAAGGTATTGGAATCGGTTTTTCATCTCCCTCCATTGCTAATGGAATTTTATACATTACAGGGACGGTGGATAACATTGAGATTCTCTCCGCTTATGATTTGGAGGGTAATCTGAAATGGCAGAAAAAATATGGAAAGGCTTTCAGCCAATCATTTCCGGATGCACGTACCACCCCAACGGTTGAGGAGAACTCCATTTATGTCGTTAGCGGCACGGGGGAGGTAATTTGTTTTGACGCGACGTCTGGCGAGATAAAATGGTCAGTTCAGGCTTTCGATAAATTCGCGGGTAAGCACGGCAGTTGGGGGATTGCAGAATCGCCGCTGGTTGTAGACGATAAGGTTATTTATACACCTTGCGGGGAGAAAACCACAGTTGTAGCGCTTGATAAAAATACCGGTGAAACTATATGGGTCAGCGAGAGTATTAACGACCAGAGCGCCTATGTTTCTCCAATACTTGTAAAAAAAGGTGGTAAAAAGCTGATTGTCGGTGTAACCGGGGACTACATCATCGGTGTTAATGCAGAAAACGGTAAGATAGAGTGGAAATTCCCTTATAATGAGATTTCTGAGAAGACAACCGATATTCATGCGGTTACCCCAATCTATCACGATGGCTATATCTACGTTACCAGCGGATACGACCATGGAGGCGCAATGTTAAAGTTGTCGGAGGACGGGATAAACGTTTCCCTTGCTTGGGTTGACCTAACTTTAGATACTCATCACGGCGGCGTTGTCCTTGTGGACGGTTATATATACGGCTCCAACTGGATTAACAACGGTCAAGGTAATTGGGTCTGCGTGGACTGGAACAGCGGAAAAGCCATGTATGAAAAGGAATGGTATAATAAAGGGCCCATCATTTCGGCTGATGGGATGTTATACTGCTATGAAGAAAAGGCCGGTAACTTAGGGTTAGTAAAGGCATCACCCGAAGATTTTACCGTCGTCAGTTCTTTTAAGATTACTCAAGGAAAAGGGCCGCACTGGGCGCATCCTGTAATCAGTGATGGTCGGCTTTATATGCGTCATGGCGATGTTTTGATGGTGTATGATATTAAAATCCCCCATACGCATTAAGTTAAGGCAAATAGCATAACCATAATGCTTTTCCTCCCCACAACCCCCCTACCCCCCTTTGTTAAGGGGGATGGGGGAGGTTAGGTGGAGGTGAAATGGTGGTACTTGCCATACGCATCAAGTTAAGAAAACCGTTGGCTGGAAAAGGGGAAAGAAGAAAGGGGAAAGTAAGCAGTAGGCAGTAGGTAGTAGGCAGTAGGCAGAGAGAAATTCTGCTTTTTGCTTTCTGCCTTCTGCCTTCTGCTTTCTCCTACTTTCCACTTTTCCAACTAACTATTCACCCTTAACTTGATGCGTATGGGGTGAAATGGTGGTACTTGTTCTTTGTTTACCCTTAATCACCCTCCCCTGACCCCTCCCATCAAGGGAGAGGAACTGGTGGAAGGTGCTTAAGTTGATACGCATGGGGGATTAAAGCAAAATAGCGATGGGCAAGGTTTTTCATCTATTTTTCGTTTTAACCCGATTGGAAGAATATGGATGAAGAGGCAAAGGACGTAACCGGAGGGACTAAGACTATGAAAAGCTTGGTTTCAGGTAATAAAATAATTTTAGAATTTGAATTGGGAGAATATTATAAGGATATAGTTGATTTATTAACTATGATGGAAATAGCAAGCAAAAGTAAAGCAACTGAAAGAGATATAGAAGAGTTATCTAAGGAGATTAAAAAAAATTGGTGGCAAAGAAACAAAGATAGCTTTATAAATTTAGGACTTACGCAAAAGCGTCTATGAGAGTTGCCAAAACCTTGAAAAGATGATAGAATCATCAGCATGAAAGAACAAGTCACTCGTTTGGATTACTGTCAATATCTCCTCGTCAGTCAGATTAACTATACACTGACCAACTTTGCCGACCACTGTGAGAAGTTCAGTCACGACGCCATCAACCGCTACCTGCGAGACGAGCGCATCCCACCCCGCTTGGTCTGGGAAAATGTGCGAGGGCAGGTTGTGCCGACCGAAAGCGGCTACCTGCTATTCGATGACACTGTGCTGGACAAGAACTATTCCCACCAAATCGAACTGGTGCGCTCGCCGTGGAGCGGCAACGCCAGGTCGGTCATCAAAGGCATCGGTGTGGTTACCTGCGTCTACGTCAATCCCGAACTCGACCAGTTCTGGTTGATTGACTATCGCCTCTACGACCCGGACGGCGACGGCAAAACGAAATTAGACCCTGTGCACGACATGCTTCTCAACGTGGTCTACCAAAAGCAGTTGCCGTTGGAGGCGGTGCTGATGGACACCTGGTATGCCAGCAAAGACCTGCTGTTGTTCATCGAGTCGTTGCACAAGAAGTACTACTGCCCGCTGAAAGACAACCGCTTGGTGGACGATACGGGCAGCGCCCGCCCGTATCGGCGGCTGGATACGTTGGAATGGAGAGCGGACGAAGTGGCACATGGTAAAATCATCAAGATTAAAGGCTTCCCCAAAGAGCACAAGGTGCGCCGTTTCCGGGTTGAGGTGTCTACCCACCGCACGGAATGGGTCGTGACGAACGACCTTTCTCAGGACTCGACGGAGGCGGCACAACAGGCGTGTGGCTTCCGCTGGAATATTGAGCAGTTGCACCGAGAAGGGAAGCAGGTGACGGGTCTGGAACGTTGCCAGTGTCGCAAAGCCCGCATCCAACGCAATCACATCGGATGTGCCTTTCTGGTCTGGGTGCGTCTTAAGGAACTGGCGGTGCAGACCGGTCGCACCGTCTATCAACTCAAGCATGGGTTGCTGGATGATTACCTCACTCAGCAACTCAAGAATCCGTCTCTCAAGATGGTTCTTGCGTAAGTCCTAAATTATGAAAGTGATAGTAGATAGTAACATAATTTTCTCGGCATTGCTGAGTAAAGATAACACAAGCAGAATGATATTATTCTCCCCAAATATTGAGTTTTTTAGTTGTAATCTTATGATGGTTGAAATTTTTAAAAACAAAGAAAAGATAGCGAGAATATCAAACTTATCAGACGATGAGATTTTAGTTCAGTTAGCCAAAATTTTAACCAGAATAAATTTTGTCAATGAGGAAATTATCCCCAAAACAATTTTTAGAGCAGCTTACGATTTATGCAATAACATAGATGAAAATGATACGCCTTTTGTAGCTCTAACTGTATTTTTAGATGGATATTTATTAACTGGTGATAAAAAGCTTATTGAAGGGTTGAAATCGAAAGGCTTCGAGAGAATATTAAGCTTAACAGATATTTTAAATTATACTTAGAAGTGCCTACAGGAGAATGATTAATCTGGATTTATCATTTGTAGACAAAACAATTGAAAAAATTGGCCGGGGTCCAGAAACTGTTATCCCGATTTTGCAGGCGCTTCAGGAACACTACCGTTATCTTCCCGAAGCGGCATTGCAACGCGTGTGTGAAATTACTGAAATCACGCCGGCGCAAATCATAGGTGTCTCGACCTTCTACTCCCAGTTTCGGCATCGTCCAGTCGGACGCCACATCATCAGCGTATGCCACGGAACTGCCTGCCACGTGAAAGGCGCGGGTTTGGTTGACAATGCGCTCAAGCGTCGTTTAGGTATTTTCGGCGATAATGACACCGATGCTGACGGATTGTTCACCGTTCAAAAAGCAGCTTGTTTAGGATGTTGCACATTAGCGCCGGTAGTCCAGATAGATGAGGTAACTTACGGACACCTTACTCCCGACACGGTCCCCAGAATGTTGCGCGATTTTCTGGAACTCCAAAAGCGCGGTGTGAGTCGGCGCAGGAAGGAACATGCCAGCGGGACACCAGTTGGTTATGCAGAAATCTGCGTCGGGCTTGGTTCCTGCTGCGTCGCTAAAGGTAGTGGCAAGATATATGATGCGATGCAGCAAGCCTTAGTCGACACCGGCGTCCAAGCCGTAATGAAACGTGTTGGATGTGTTGGTATGTGCCACCAAACACCGCTGGTGGAAATAGTTCCGCAAGAAATCCCCCCCTCCCACCTTTTGCCAAAGGGCGGACAGGGGGGATTTCTCTACGCGCGTGTGCTTCCAGAAGCGGCGAAGCCAATTGTTCTTCGTCACTTCAAACCGAAGGGAATTACGCGAAAAATCAGTCATGCAGTTTCAAGAGTTCTGGAAAACATCTTGACCGATGAAGTATGGGCGCCGGTCACTCGCTACGCGATTGAAGTTCGGGACCCACCTGTTGCCGCGTTTCTTGGTAGACAGAAGCACCTTGCCACTGAACATTGCGGACACCTTGACCCGACTGACCTTGATGAATATCTCGCAAACGATGGGGTCAAAGCATTAAACCGATGTGTCAAGGAACTTGCCCCAGAACAGGTAATCGAAGAGATTCAGCGTAGCGGCTTGCGTGGAAGAGGCGGTGCTGGTTTTCCAACGGGGTTGAAGTGGTCTATGGTGCAACAGTCAAGAAGTGATATAAAATATGTAATCTGTAACGGCGATGAAGGTGACCCAGGTGCCTTCATGGACCGAATGCTTCTGGAATCATATCCCTACCGAATCATTGAGGGAATGGCTATTGCCGCTTATGCGGTCGGCTCGAATGAAGGCATTTTTTACATTCGTGCTGAATATCCACTGGCAGTCCAGCGTGTGAGGGAAGCCCTTCGTCGATGCGAAGAGCAGGGATTTCTGGGAGATAATATTCTGGGCAGTGGCTTTAGTCTGCGTCTTCGGATTATGGAAGGCGCAGGCGCATTTGTCTGTGGCGAGGAGAGCGCGCTGTTGGCGTCTATTGAAGGTAAACGCGGTATGCCGCGGCTACGTCCGCCTTATCCCGCGGACAGTGGCCTCTGGGGCAAACCAACCTTAGTTAATAATGTGGAAACCTACGCACTGGTCCCCTGGATTATAAGAAACGGCGCAGACGCTTTTGCTGCCCTCGGCACCGAAAAAAGCAAAGGCACTAAGGTTTTCGCACTCGCCGGCAAAGTAGTCAGAGGCGGACTTATCGAGGTGCCGATGGGAATTTCAATCAGAGAAATTGTCGAAGATATTGGCGGAGGAGTCGAAGGCGGCAAACGTTTCAAAGCCGTTCAGATAGGCGGCCCTTCGGGTGGATGTGTGCCTGCTGGATTGGCGCACACGCCGGTGGATTATGAAGCATTAACCGACGTAGGGGCGATTATGGGTTCCGGCGGTTTAGTAGTCTTAGATGAATCCGATTGCATGGTAGAGATAGCGCGCTATTTTCTGGAATTTACCCAGGACCAATCGTGTGGCAAATGCACCTTTTGCAGAATCGGTACCCGCCGCATGCTGGATATTCTAACTCGGCTGTGTGAGGGGCAGGGCAAAAAAGGTGACCTTGAGGAACTCGAACAATTAGCCCTCATGGTCAAGAAGGGAAGCCTTTGCGGACTTGGAAAAACTGCGCCTAATCCTGTTCTTTCCACCTTGAAATACTTCCGCAATGAATACGAAGCTCATTTAGAAAAACGCTGTCCCGCCGGCAAATGCAAACCGCTCATCAAGTATTCTGTGACAGAGGATTGTATCGGCTGCACTATTTGCGCCCAGCATTGTCCTGCCGAAGCTATCGCCATGACACCATACCAGAAGCATGAAATTGACACAGACAAATGTGTTCGCTGTGGAACCTGCAAGGAGGTTTGTCCAGTTGATGCGATTATTTGTCTATCCTAATGATGAGTGATGAGCGATTATATCATCCGCGTCCGTCTATAAAATCTGTGGTATTTACTCTTAACCAGATTAGAGGTGTTGAAACCATTTCATCATGCGATGGACATGGTCAAAAGCCTGCGATGGCGTTTATGGATTGCACAACTCACGGTTTGCTTGTTCAGACAATTATCGGATGGTTATTCGAATTAATTCGACTGGAAACGAAAATGGAGAATTAAATGAAATCCGAAACAAGAAAGATTCTCAGCGGCCTTGAACTTATTGAAGTTCGTGAAACACACTTCACGCGCTTGAAAGCGCTTTACGCGGGTGAAAAATTGGAAAACGAGTTCATCCTTCAGGGCATTCATCAATACACTGAAGATGATGGACCAAATTGGGAAAAGTGGCTTGACGAAGCGCTTGACACCCTGGCTGAACGAGCAGAAGAAGCCAACAATCTCAATATTTTCCGTCCGTTGGTTATCAACTACAATCCGCACGGGGTTCATTTTATCGACTATCTGTTCGGCGCGGACGTTTTTCAACTTGAAGGCGGCGGATGGCAAGTGCATTACCTGACAACCCCAATCGGTGCGCTTGAACCTCCTGATATAGAGGACAATGATAGTTGGCAGGCTGTCACTTCTGTTACCCAAGCATTTCTCGAACGCAACGTTCCCGCCGTATTGTTCGCGCTTCCGACCATTGCCCGTGTTTTGAATAGAGCCGTCAACCTGTACGGTCAGAAGCTTCTTGAAGCTATGCTGCTCAAACCTGAAGCGGCAAGACACGATTTGCGGATAATCAACGATTTGTTGTGTGATTTACTTTCTGCCAATTATTTCTTTTGATACAACCCCCTGCCCCCCTTTAATAAGGGGGACTTTTCTTTCTTAAAGATACGACTTTTTCAGTTAGCATCTAATCCTTTGTTAACCGCAGAGTTCGCGGAGGAGGCACGGAGAACGCAGAGGCTTTTCTCTTACTCTTTTTCGCCGCGTGCTCTGAGTTCAGCCGTTTAGAAGCTAAACCGCCGCCCTCTCTGTGTTCTCGGCGGTTGAATCTGCTCTTAAAGACGCACTATCTTCTGATAACTGAAAAACTCGTGTTAAAGAAAAGTTTGGTTACATCGCTGGTATCTTCAGAATGTTCCGTGAGAACAGCTTCAGTGCATCATCACCGCCTCCCGCTGCCAACCGCCCGGTTTTGGACAATTATGCGGCTGTACTACTCAACTTTTATCACCCGGCCTCTACCGTGAGTTGATCGCGCCGCTTGATGATGAGTTGCTTTCGGTTTATCCTTATGGCGGTATGATTCATCTATGCGGGAGGCACACGCAGCATCTTCCTGTCTGGCGAGATATGAAGTCCCGGCGCGCAGTACAGACGAATGATAGGGCGTCTGAAGATGTTGATAAATATTTCAATGAATTACGAGACCACCAGATTCTCTATGTAAATCCTTGCGACGGGATGCCGGTTGAGCGGATAAGGGAGATGACACAGGGACGGCGAGTCGTGCCTCCACGATAGGATGCTCCTCTTTGTGCCTTGTACTCGTCAAAGCCCCTATTAGTTGAGGCTGATGTGAGCACAACGCACAAACATAGGTAAATATAGCCGCTGATTATTAGACGATGCTGATTACTGATATTCATGTATCACACAGGTAGTTTACGAAGTAAACTACTGAGCGAAGCGAACACGTTTCACGTTTCACGATTAACTCGTAAAAATGCCCAAATTGACCATTGACAACCGTGAAGTTGAAGTTGAACAAGGGAGTACACTCCTTGATGCCGCTCAGAAACTGGGAATAGATATACCAACCCTCTGCTTCCGCGCAGGATGTCAACCCTCGACATCCTGTTTGGTGTGTGTGGTAAAAGTCAACAACCGGCTTGTCCCCTCCTGCGCAACTTTAGCAGAACCGGGGATGCAAGTCGAAAGTGAAACAAGTGAAATTCACCAGGCGAGAAGGACGACCCTGGAACTACTACTGAGCGACCACGTCGGCGATTGTATGGCCCCCTGCCAGAGCATTTGCCCGGCGGAGATGAACATTCCTCTTATGATTCGTCAAACTGCTGCCGGCAAACTTAGGGACGCGATTGCCACCGTAAAAGAACACATTGCGTTGCCCGCGGTCCTGGGACGTATTTGCCCCGCTCCTTGCGAAAATGGTTGCCGGCGCGGCAATTATGATTGTTCAGTGTCGATATGCCTTTTGAAACGGTACGTGGCGGATGTTGACTTAGCATCTGAGAAGCCCTATCTGCCGTCTTGTAAGCCCCAAAACGGAAAGCGAATAGCACTTGTGGGCGCTGGTCCAACAGGTTTGGCGGCGGCTTATTACCTGCTCAGGGAAGGCTATGCGTGTGTGCTCTTCGACGAACATGAAAAACCGGGTGGAATGCTCCAGTACGGCGTTCCGGAAGACAAACTCCCGCGCGATGTGCTTGATGCTGAAATCGGACTAATTGAAAAACTGGGCGCCGAATTTCGAATGAACACAAGAGTTGGCGAACAACCATCATTAGAAACTTTGCAAAATGATTTCGATGCAGTCCTGATAGCGATTGGTGAGCTAAAAGACGGAGATGCCGACCAATTTGGTCTTCAAGCCTCAACGGGTGGAATCCAGGTCGATAGGGATACATTCAAGACCAATCTCAAAGGTGTCTTTGCCGGCGGCAACGCAACCCGACGGAGAAACAAGATGGCGGTGCGTTCCGTCGCCGATGGGAAAACTGCTGCTATTTCTATCGACCAGTATCTTTCTGGCATTCCCATAACCGGACCTCATAAGCCATTTACCGTCCACATTGGCAGATTGGCTGAAGGAGAGCTTCAGAAATTCATGGTCGGTGTCAGTGAATCCGGGCGCGTAACACCCAGTAGTGGCGACTCTTTATCCCGCCACTTTTCAGATGAAGCAGCTCATGCCGAAGCGCTGCGTTGCCTGCACTGTGATTGCCGCAAGGCTGATAACTGCAAGTTGAGGGATTATGCGGATGTTTACCAGGCTAACCCGAACCGTTACAAGGGCGACCGCAGATTATTTGAGCAGTATGCTCAACACCCTAACGTAATTTACGAACCGGGCAAATGTATTGACTGTGGACTTTGCATTCAGATTGCCTCGAAAGCCGGCGAGCCACTCGGTCTGACATTTATCGGCCGCGGTTTCAATGTGCGAGTTGGCGTGCCCTTCAACCGCTCCATCGCGGAAGGACTTAGCAAAGTCGCTAACCAATGCGTAGCCGCTTGCCCAACAGGAGCGTTAGCGTTCAAATGATTGTGCTAATTTAGGACAGTTCCGAAATCGGAATATACGATAATCGAAAGGAATTAGAAAATGAAAATAGTTAAGCTTATTCCTGGCGCTGGCAACACCTTTTACTGCGAAAACTGCATTCGGGACAGTGGACGGGTTAAGGCTCTGCGCCAATTGGGGCATGATGTTATTGTGGTACCATTGTATTTGCCTTTACTGACGGATGAGCCTGACGCCTGTTCCAGTAATATTCCCATATTTTTCGGTGGAATCAATGTTTACCTGCAACAAAAATCAGCGCTATTTCGGAAAACGCCGCGTTGGATTGACCGTATATTTGATTCACGAAAACTGCTAAAATGGGCTGCCGGAAAAGCTGGCATGGTAAGGTATGAGGATTTAGGAGAAACAACGCTGTCGATGTTGCGCGGTGAAGAAGGGCGTCAGGCCAAGGAGTTGGATAGACTTGTCGCATGGTTAGCTTCAGAGGCGCCTCCAGATGTCGTGCACTTTTCCAACGCGCTTTTGTTAGGGATGGCGCGACGCATCAAAGAGGAACTTCACGTCCCGGTAGTCTGCTCACTTCAGGATGAGGACATCCTGGTGGATGCCCTCCCAGAACCACATCGCCAGCTCGTTTGGCAAACTCTTTCCCAGCGTGCGACTTACGTCGATGCATTCATTTCAGTCAGCGACTATTACAAAAACTTTATGTGTACTCGACTTGGAATTTCAGAAGACCGCGTTCATGTTGTCTACAACGGCATTGATTTAGACAGTTACGAGCCGGCGGCTTCGCCACCCGACCCGCCGGTGATTGGCTTTCTCGAACGACAGTGCCGTGACAAAGGACTGCATACGTTGGTCGAGGCGTTCGTAATTCTGAAAAAAAGTGGCCGCGTGCAAAACCTGAAGTTGCGCATTGCAGGTGGAAAGACCGCAGACGATGAGCCGTTTGTGCAAGAGATGCGCCAGCGCTTGGCTGAGAATGGTCTTAGTGAGGATGTTGAGTTTTTACCCAGGCTCAATCGCGAGGAAAAACTGGCTTTTTTGCGGACTCTTTCGCTTCTGTCAGTGCCAGCGGAACACCAGGAAGCCTTCGGAATATATGTGATTGAAGCTCTCGCATCAGGGGTTCCAGTAGTCCAGCCAAATCACGGTGCGTTTCCAGAATTGTTGGGGGCTACCGGCGGAGGCATACTTTGTGAACCCAATGATGCACATTCGCTGGCGACCGCTATTGAGACATTGCTGCTCAATCCTGAATACGCACGCGAACTGGGAAGGCAAGGTAGAAGAGCAGTATTTTCAAATTTCAGTGTGGAACAAATGGCGGAAAACGTAGCGCGGGTTTTAGAAAAGGTTACATCTAAGTCTTGAAATAAAAAAAGAATTAGAAACCGAGTTTTTCGGAAAAACTCGGTTTCTATAAGGAGAATTAGAAACCGAGTTTTTGGGAAAAACTCGGTTTCTATGTTAATCCGCCGCTTTGATGCGACTCCAGGTTGTCGCAAGTTTATCCACTGGATTCACAGCCAGCAAAGTGCCATCCATAACTTCTTTAACCTCATTCTCGGTCAATGCCTTGTCCCAAATCATTACTTCGTCAAAAGTCGAATCCTCCACAGGATGTGTCCCAGGACTTTCTCCCGTTCCAAGATAAATCGTCACGTCTTTGAACTCAGGCAGCTTGAAATTCTCCGCCTGTTCCCCGATGAACTTGCCATCCACGTAAACCTTGCCCGTTTTTCCATCTCCCGTCAAAGCGTAGTGATACCATTTTTTCAGTTCGAAAGTGAAATTGCCCAGGGTTTTGTCAACATGATGTCCCATATTCCAGTAAGGCTTGGAATTCGGATCAACCATCAAGCGGTACTCACAACAATCACCCCCCACCGCCTCAATGGAAATGAGACCATCGAAGGTAGTATGCTGGTCCATCCGAAACCAGCACATCAGCGTAATTTCACCTGTTTTTCCTGTGGAAGAGATAATGTCTCCCTTAACTTGACCAATGGCTAATTTTAGGTTTATAGCACCTTCATATTTTCCCACCACCCATTCCGATTTACCGCTTAAAATGTCAGCATCCCATCCGTTCCCTGAAGCATCTGTAAGTTTATTTCCCTTGCCATCATCACAGGGCCAGTATAGAATTATGCGGTCAACATCTAAAGCGGCGAAGCTACTTGCAACTATCGCAAGCATTATGATAATGGTGATTGAAATGACCATGGATATTTTCATTTTTTTCACTCCTTGTTAATTTTTAGCGAATAAGCACAGAAGCAAAGGGAATTTTTCCTATGCTTCATTGCTATCGCGCTTCGTTTTCATGTTAAATTTTAACATATTTTCTGCTTCATGTCAAAATAAAAATTTAGGCGCGCACGTTTATTCAGGATTTTTTTGTTGGCGAAACTATTGAAATATGCTATTATTCCTAATACATAATTACTTCCTCTAAAGCGTTAAGTCGATTCTATCTAACGACGGTGAAAGTAAATGAATCTTGAACGAAAGACAGTTTTGCTCCATGTTGCTAACGAGCGTTTGCGAGATGCTAATGTTCTATTAAAGCAAAAGAGATATAACGGTGCTGTTTATTTAGGTGGTTATGTTGTTGAGTGTTTGTTGAAGGTTGCAATCTGTGTCCACTTGAATCGAGACAATCTACCTGCTACCTATCGAACACACGAGCTGTTCGAATTGTTAGATTATAGTGGTCTACTTTCTCAGCTTCAATCAAATCGAAAAACCTATAGATGTTTCTTGGTTGTGAAAGATTGGAGTGTTGGAATTCGTTACTATGGCAGGCACTTCAAATCTTCAGAATCCAGGCGATTTCTCATTGCTGTCAAGGAGGTACGACAATGGATTTTAAGAAGGATATCGCCATAATCCAGGATGTTCTCACGAGCGGGCTTTCACAGATTAGGCCCAAGCCCAAGATCTGGATTGAGGTCAATGAACTCACCGCTGGAGTAGACGTGTGGATTATTTCCAGAGGGTTTGCCAAAATGTTGCTTCACGAACGGTATGACCTCGTGTTTTCTCTGTTTGATCGGAAATTGGATCCAGATACAGAAAAGAAAATTTCTAGCCTTTTGATTTATACCCCCAAGGAGATTGGCAACGAGATGCCTTGGGAACAAAAGGATGTCAGTTTAGGTAGTTTTGATTATTAAATTTTACAAAATTCTCATCGCAAACCATGAAACGTGAAACGTGAAGAGTGATGAAACCTCATATCACGTATTACTCGTCACGTATCACGTATCACGCATCACGTATCACGCATCACGTTTCACTCTCAGACACAAGGTTCTACGATTTCATAAAGTTTAATATTGAAAACTACCTAAAAAATATTGGGAGGATTTAAAATGAAAATTGGTTGTCAAATAGGCGTCTGGGGAGGCAGTGCCCAGGATGCCGTAGAAAGCATGGGCGCGGCTGGTATTGAGGGCATAGAGGTATTTACCAATCATCTTATGCCTTACTATGGAATGGAGGCTGATGCCAAAGAGTTCTTAGCGGCGAACAACATCCAGCTTACTGGAGCGTATTTTGGAAGCGAAAAGTTTATCTCTCCAGAAGGTGAGAAGGATGTAGTATCAGAAGCATCAGCGGCGGCTAAATTTCTTGGCAAAGTTGGCGCGCCATTTATCATCCTCAATGGCGGAGTATCTAAAAACCAGAAGCCAGGCGGATTCAGCAACGATGATTTCAAGCAATTGGGCAAAACGATGAATAGCATAGGCAAAGCTGTTCCAGAATATGGCATTGCGACAGTCGTACATCCGCATGCCGGCTGTATGATAGAATCGCCAAAAGATTTGGACAGACTACTTGAACATCTTGATACGTCGTTAGTGGGCTTGTGCCTTCATGCGGCGCATCAGGTTATAGCAGGTTGTGACCCGTATGAGATGTATGAAAAACATGCCGCTCTTGTCAGATATATGCACATCGGCGAAATTGGCGCTGATAACAAAGGCGCGCTTCTTGGCGAGGGTATTTTAGACCAGAAGCGGTTGATGAAGGCGCTCCTTGATGTGGGATACGATGGGTGGATTATTATCGAATCATCAAAACAGGGCGTTTCACCAAAAGATTATGTGTTGCATGCGAAGAAGTACATAAAAGAAGAATTGCTCAAATAATTCGCTAATGTCACATTACTCAGTGATTTACTTTTAAGTGATGCGTGAAACGTGATAAGTGATGAGTGATAATAAAGGAAACTTTTCACTTCTCACTCATCATGGCAAGCTTCTGTCACCTTATCTTCTTGCCGTCTTGCCTTCTTGCCACCTTGCCATTGATGTTTCACAGGCCATCTTGACCGTAAGAAAGCGATAACTGAAAAAGTCGTATTATTAGGCATGTTTCAAATTTCCGAAAAAATATGTTTACACTTTGAAACGTAAAACGTAAGGCGTAAAACGTAAAACGTGAGGTCATCTCGGCTTCTTACGTTTTACGTTTTACGTTTTACGTGTTTTCGAAGTGTCAACATGTTTTTGAAACATGCCTATTATTAATTAAAACATTTTAGGAGGATATTCCCATGAAATTTAAAATTGTCTCCATCGTCGCTCTTTACTTAGTCATCGGCATTGGCATCTCTTATGCGAATCTCGAGGACGGTTTAATCTCCGCCTGGACCTTCGACGATGGCAACACCAAAGATTGGCAAGGAAAAAACCACGGCCAAATCAACGGCGGAGTTGAGGTTGCAAATGGTAAATTCGAAAAAGCCCTCAGTTTTAATGGAAAAGATGGGCATATTCAGATTCCACATGATAAAAGCATGGAGGTTATCGCGGATGCTTTTACTGTCTCAGCTTGGCTCCAGCCCAGAGCTGGCGTCAATGGTAACTCCGGGATAGTCACCAAGGGCAAGGGGTCTGGTTGGGGAATTCAGTATTCCTTCAAGATTACCGTAAATTGGTGGGGGGTTTCTAATAAAGGCGTCGAGGGATATTTCAACACCAGCGGTGCCCTCAACAGACCAGAAAAATGGGTGTTCGCATGTCTAACTGCTGACGGCACAGAGGCCATTGGGCATGCAGCCGGGGAGGACGGCAAGGTAGAGATTCGTCCCTGCGGCGAGGGTAATCCCAAAGCCATAGCCGCTCCCTATCTAACCGAGCCTGACTTCCCAATAGAAATTGGCGTAGCCAGACTGGCCGATGGTAACACTGATGCCTACTTCAATGGAATTATCGATGAGGTATATCTCTGGGACAGAGCTCTTGCGGAAGATGAGATTGCTCAACTTGCCAAAGGCACCAGACCCAATTTCTCCAGCCCAGTCAAGTCTGTCGGGAAGTTGAGCACGCTCTGGGGAATTATAAAAAGTCAAAACCGATAGGTATAGTTCGCCAGAAACCCCATACGCATCAACTTAAGCATCCTCCCCTTTCCCCTCCCTTGACGGGAGGGGTTAGGGGAGGGTGGGGGGCGGGGTGAGCTTAAATTTGGACTTTGATGCTAAACTTTCATATCACCCCCACCTAACCTCCCCCGTCAAGGGGGAGGAACAATATATATCTGAGAAATAACCTTAAGTTGATGCGCATGGGTATAGTTCACCAGAGACCCGTCCTGAGAATCGGGACGGGTCTCTCACACTGGAGAAAAAATTATGAGAACAGCAAGATTTTTCGGTACAAAGAAAATTCACGTAATTGAGCAACAAATTCCGCCGATTGGTGAAAATGATGTCCTACTAAAGGTACACGTGTGTGGGATATGCGGTGGAGATGCACGTCAGTATTTAAGCATGGTGCAGCGAGGGGATGTGGCGCCAGGACACGAAATAGGCGCGGAAGTCTGGCAAGTCGGAAAAGTGGTGAAGGGATTGAATAAAGGAGACGCTGTCTGCGTTGAGCCGTGGGTCTATTGCGGAGAATGCGACGAGTGTCTTAAAGGTGAAACAAACCATTGTGCCAAGCGTAAATTCATGTCAGCTCACCTTCCCGGCGGAATTTCCGAGTATATTGCCGCACCCGCCCATGTTGTTTATAAAATGCCAGAAAGAACCTCTTACGAACTATGTGCGCTGGTGGAACCACTTTCAGTCGGCGTTCATACACTCAGGCGCTGTGGGCTAAAACCGGGAGAAACCGTTGTGGTTCTCGGACTTGGCTCTATCGGATTGTCGACAATAGCCGCTGCCCGATATCTTGGCGCGGGCAAAATTATCGGCTCTGCAAAATACCCACATCAGGCTGCCATTGCCCAGAAACTCGGTGTGGATGTGGTTGTTGGAACAGAGGAAAATGATGTCACCGATAGCGTTTTATCACATACTGAACGCGGCGCTGATATTGTCGTTGTTGGTTCGATGGGAGTTTCAATAGGATTGGGAGTAGATATTCTCAAGAATGGCGGCAGGATGGCATTGCTCGTAGAGCCGCAGAATATTGAGCCTTGGGATTTGGGCAGGGCTATTGGCAAGGAGATAGTTTTCTTCGGATGTGATGCTTATGCGGCTATGGATGGAAAACGAGATTACGAAATTTCAATAGAAGCATTGCTCTCCGGCAAAGTGAAACTTGATGCGATAATTACGCATCGGTTTCCTTTGGCGCAAATTAAAGACGCTTTTGAAGCGGCAACCAACCGCGCCGAGGGCGCGGTGAAAGTTTTGGTCAATGTAACATAGAAACCGAGTTTTTGAGGAAAAACTCGGTTTCTGATTCTTTAAGGAGTAAGAATATTATGTCAAAAACAATCAAATTTGCAGTGGTAGGCTGTGGAATGATGGCAGCACACCACCTGAATGGTTACCGAGAAATCAAAGAAAAAGACCCGGAGCTTTTTGAGATTGTCGCAATGTGCGACGTAGACGGTGACAGAGCAAAGAATTTGGCGAACCGGGCTGGAGAGTTTCAGTCCGTGCCGCCGACTTACACCGATTTAGAGAAGATGCTCAAAAATGAGGAGATAGACGCCGCCGATGTAATCACAACCCATTCCAACCACCACGTCTCGACGATAGCCTGTTTGGAAGCAGGGGTAAACGTTGTGGTCGAGAAACCTTTTGGACTTACCATCAGGGCGGGACGAAAGATGCTTGATGCTGCGGAGAGGAGCGGTAAAATCCTGGCTTCTGCTGAACCCGCCCGCAAGGATGTGGCGACGCGGACAATAGAATGGGCGATAAATAAAGCAAAATTGATAGGAAAGCCGCGCATGCTATTCGCTGAGACCGTGCGTTATTCTTTAGGCGTCGTCGTGGGAACACCCTGGAGGCATCAACGAATCTACGGCGGCGGCGGCTGGATTATCGACGGGGAAGTACACTACATGGATGTCCTGCGTTATCTCTTCGGCGATGTGGAAAGAGTTTATGCCGAAACGCGCAATTTTGAACCGACGCGATATTTAGATACGCAAAATATTCAACGTCCTGTGCCGTCAGATGTTGAAGATACGGCTATTTGCGTCCTGACTTTCAAAAACGGGGTGATAGGGCGATTTGTGTGGACGCACGCCGCTATCGGCAAAGAGATTCATCAGCGAATCTACTACGGCAGTGAAGGCTCAATAGATAGTAACGGAATCCAATGCAAAAACGGTTCTACACGAAGCATGAATGAACTGTCCGAACAATTTCTCAACACCTTAAGCTCCGATGACAAGGAGAAATTGTTCCCACGCGGCATTACAAATGCTGTTGCTTTGGGAATCTACGATTTCCTGGACGCTGTAAGAAACCATCGGGAACCTGAAGTGACCGGTTGGGACGGCTTTGCGGCCCAGGCTATCTGTGATGCCATCTATGAATCAGCGCATTGTGGACAGGCTGTAAGCGTGGATGACGTGATTTGTAGCAAAATCGAAGCATATCAGGCTGATATAAACGCCCATTGGGGATTGTAACCAAACTTTTCTTCCAAACTTTTTCTTTTAGGAAAAGAAAAAGTTTGAACAAAAAGAAAAAAAGAGGAGGTTTGATCAAAAGAAATAATTGGAATAAAAAGTAAAAGGCACCATCAAAGCGCAATGGAACAGAAACCGAGTTTTTGGCAAAAACTCGGTTTCTAACATTAAGGAGAGAGAAATGCGTATTTTGATTATCGGCGCTGGCGGCTTTGGCAGCAACTGGTGGAATCTTTTGCCGCAACGTCATGAAATAGAAGTTGTTGGATTGGTGGACCCAGTAGCTTCTGTATTAGAGCAAGCTGGTAAAGCTCTGAAGGTTTCAGCGGAAAAGCATTTTTCCAGTATTGAAGAAGCGTTGGAAAAGATGGAAGCTGACTTAGACCTCCATAACACGCCTCCCAAACATCGCCCGGCACACTTGCTATTGTTGTTCGAGCGCGGCATTCATGTATTGGCAGCAAAACCGCTAACCGAAACATTAGGTGAAGCGAAGCAAGTAACCAAACTTTTCTTTAAGAAAGAAAAGTTTGGAGGATGGTCAGATAGACTAAAAGATGTGCCAAGTCCTATGCTCGTTGAATCATCTGTACATCACTTCGATTTTATTCGTAGCGTAGTAGGCGCAAATCCTGTCCGTATATTCGCAGAGGCATGGCACCCCTGGATTGATGATTGATGATTGATGATTGTTGATTGTTGATTGAAGGAACTGTTTTTCAATCATCAATCAACAATCGACAATCGACAATCCTTGATGTTGTAAAAAAGATAGAAGCAGGCGAAACACCAGAAACTTGCGGTGCCGATAATCTATGGACTATGGCCACTTGCGCGGCGGCATTTTTATCTTATCACCGCGAAGCTTGGGTCGATGTACCGGCGCTTATCGAAGAAGCAAAATATTAGTAACATAGACTTCCGAAGTCTTAGAGACTTCGGAAGCCTGTATTCTCCAAAAAGAAAGGGGGTGAAACAAAATAAAAAGGATTACCGTTCTCATCGTAAGATTCCCTGCTCACGCAACCATCGGACATAATCTTCTCCCGTCATTGGACAATTCAGCAAATCTTGCGCTTGACGGTTAGTGCGCAAGCGTAACTCATGTTTCATCAGATTGAGCAGAGAGTCATCTATTTCTCTTCCGCCGTGTGAAGTGCAGGTGAATATTGGTGTTTTCAATCCATCAACATAAAGGTAAAACATTCGATGGCCTTTATTATCCCGAACAAACCCTTTTTGTTTCAACGAGCGTTCGGCTCTACGTCTCGAAATTGTCATTTTACAATCTCCAAAAGTCCATTGAGCTCAAAAAGAAAGATTTGTGCATCTTGCGTCAATTCTTCTTTGGGTGTATTTGAATACGACTCGTATACTGTGACCAAAATGTATTCAAATTCTTGCAAAGCATCGTCTATCGTATCGCCGCAGCCGTATATGTGTAGCTCTGGCAAAGAACAGATAACGAGATGATTCTCTTTTTCTATCAACACGGGAATAGGCTGTTTTAAGCGGTAATGTTTGCTATGCAGGGGGTGGGTTAATTGGATGAGTTTGAATTCGGCATAAGGTATTGGTTCAGTTTTCTCTAATAATTCTGGCGGATAAGTTTCGTCAGGCATCAATCGTTCCTCCTGTGTTTAAGCAACTTTCGGTTTCAATTATACTATGATTGTTTATGTTTTGTCAAGGCAACTAAACACCCTTTTTAACCCTAAAGGTGAAAGCTCTAAGTATGTGCATGTAACTTTTGAAAGGAGAATAAATGAAAAATAAAGTTCTGTGTAAAGTCACCGCTGGTCATTCCGACCGGTTAAACGAGCTAATCTCTTTTTCTGTAAAGCCAAGGCTTTGGTTCGACGACTGGCAGGAGGGCAAATCCGGGTTGGTTGTCTCCCAAATAGATGAGCGCGGGAAGGTCATTTCTGATGTGCCTTGCCAATTTGAGCCAAACACCCGTCAACTTTCGTGGTTGACCGGCAATATGCGAGCAGGTGAATCGGCGCAGTATCAGATTCGTTCGGTAGATGTCCAGGAAGAAACAGTCAAACGTTACCGCATAGAACAGAAACCCGCGCATTTGTTGATAACAGTCGATGATGCGTTATTCACGCGATACAATTATTTGGGCGTCTGGAAGCCGTATTTTTGGCCAGTGAATGGACCATCTGGAAATGTCGTCCGCGGCGCAGGCGGAGGCGACCATCCCCATCACACCGGGCTTTATTTATCTTATGGTGGACATGGTGAAGGTGGTTCTGCTAACATCTGGTCAGATTGGGACGAGCCGCCTTATGGACCGTGCGGCAAAATGTTGCATCAGCGTTTCGTCCGCTTGACGGAAGGTCCCGTCTATGCGGAATTTGTGGAAGAACTCATCCATGTAAAAGGCAACGGCGACATAATCCTAAATGAACGAAGAACAGCGCGCACCTGGTATGCTGACAACGGCGCACGGTTTTTGGATTTGTCGTTTGAAACAACACCACCACTGGATATCGGGACGAGACAATTTATGTTAGTGGCGCGAATTGCACCATCAATGAATATTCCCAATGAGGGGCATGTGGAAAATTCTGAAGGCGATGTAGGGCGAGAAAAAATTCAGCATAAACATGCGCGGTGGTGCGATTTTTCTGGCGATGTAGGCGATGGTGTCAATGGTATCTCCTTTTTTGACCATCCACAAAATCCAGAATATCCGGGTTTGTGGGGCGAGATAGCAGTAGCCTCTCAAATGACGCTTTTACATCATCCACCCGCTGAACTTCTTGATGACCGCTTCCAGCTAAATTTCCGAGTATATGTCCACGCAGGAAGCACAACAGACGCGCAAATAGAAACGCGCCATCGAAGTTACGTCTCGCCTGTGAATGTGGAATTAGTCGATTCTGTTTAGGAACCAAAAATGAATTTAGACTTCCGAAGCAAATGATGTTTCAGAAAATAGTCTCCCTTAATTCCCCTTCCAAAGGTAGGGGGTTGCGGGGGCATACGTATCAACTTAAGGAATGAAAATGGGTAAGTAAATGGATGCCAAGAGTCTGAGGCTGAAGCCGTCGGACTAAAAGAGCAAAGTCCGATGGACTAAAACCTAGCCTGAAAGGCTTTGTTCTTTTAGCACGGGGATTCATCCCAGTGCTTTGTTTTGTCATTATCCATCAATTTATGCTTAAGTTGATACGCATGGGGTTGTACATTTCGGCGGATGGTAATTGGTATGTGGTGAGTGGTGAGTGTGGCACTGGCAGCTAGCTGCCAGTGGTACGTGAGTAGTAGACCACTCACCACTCACCAGTAATAAGTGTCAACTAATTTTTGAAAAAATTTGAAACTGTCTTAGCCCTTTTGTCCCCTTCTACTTCAACACCAGCATTCGACGCGTGGATGAAAAATCGCCAGCTTGCAACTGATAAAAATAGATGCCGGAGGCGACTTTCTCGCCAGCGTCGTTATGTCCATCCCAGTAAGCGGCGCGAGTGCGACCAAGATAGAATCCCGCGGCGCACTGTCTCAAATTGAGCGTGCGCACCAGTTGTCCTGCTGCATTGTAAATGCGAATCACAACCTCCGCTGGTTCCCGGATTTGATAGGGAATCCAGGTCTCTGGGTTGAACGGGTTGGGATAGTTTTGCAACAACATACTTTGACCAGGAATTTCAATGTTCTTGAGGGTGATAGGCAAGAACGCCTGACGTATAGCTTCTGACGTCACCGTGTAGGTGAAAGTATCGGAAACGATTTCTCCCTCTTTATTTCTCACTTGAATTTCCAGTCTATCGCCGACCTGGACAACGTTTTTGCGATTCAGGTCGGCAAAGGCAGCCGCAAAGTATCCTGACCTGACGACATCGGTAGCAACTGCGTTCGTCCTTCTGTTTCTAACGGTCACGAGATACAAACTTCCGAAGTCTCCGGAGACTTCGGAAGTTTGTGCATCTTCCTCAAGTCTTCCACTGACCACAAACGCCCATGCGCCATCGTTTTGCGTGAGAATTGGCGCCGCTTCCACAGGCGGCGATAGAATCTTGGACTACGAGTCAATTTACCAAAGTCAAGATAATAGCATGAATAAAAAAATAAGGGCTTTCGTTGTGAAAGCCCTTTCCGGTTCAATTGGCTTTTACCTGGTGATTACCATCTTCTTTGTCGCGGTGTAATCACCTGCCTGGATGGTGTAGAAATAAATCCCACTTGCTACACGCTCTCCGGACTGGTTATTGCCATCCCAATAGGCTGACTTTGACCTGGAATTATAGAACCCGGCAGTTTGATATCCTAAATCCACAGTCCGAACCAAACGACCAGCCAGGTCATAAATTCTGATGACCACCTCGCTATCAGAACCCAATTGATACGGTATCCACACCTCCGGATTGCCTGGATTCGGGAAGGATGCAAGCAGGCATGTTATTGACGGCAATGAAGACGGAGCCGCGGGTTTGTCATCTTTGTGTATAACGATGCTACCACCCCCGATGACAGTGGTAGGTTCAGCATCGTCGCCAGCATCCATCTGATTATCGTAGACAATTGAGTCGCCATTATTCTTATCCCAAATCTTTATTCTGAATTTATCTACGCCGCCGCCACCATTTTTTATCTGTCCATCAATGGCGGTCAACATAAAGCCATAGTTCCCACTGTTGTTGATAGTGCCTGTTCCTTTATATTGCGCCTTCGCCCCAGCAATTACCAGCCACTCATACACGGTGCTGTGGAAGTTCAGGTTAGCGACTTTGAATTGGAACTCCGTCTGACCCGTCGGAACTTTGGCGCCTTTCTGATATTTGGAGACAAAGCCGAAGTTGGCTTTACCAACAAGGGAAGGTTCAGCTACATAGGCGCCAGGTGGTGAATTAATCCAGCCACCGCCAGTAACAAAACCGGCGCTCGGGTCATAGACGACTATGTATTTGAAAGTGGATTCACCTGAGCCACCATCCTCATCTGTCACTGTTAGTGTAACCGTATAGACACCTGCGGTATTGTAGGCATGGTTTCCGGTCACAGAACCAGAGCCATTTGATTCAGTGACTGCACCATCAGAGGTGTTGCCGTCGCCCCAGTTCCATATAGCCGTGTGGGTATCAAGCGTGCCTGGGTCCGTGAAGCTAGCGCTGGCGCTGATGGTATTATTTACCATAACTGGTTCTAATTGTGCCGTGATTGTCCCTGCTGTCGGAGCCACATTGTTCACCGTTACATCCGCTGTGTCTGTGGAAGTTATCCTCCCATCACTTATCTCTACTCTGGCTGTGCCTTGCCAGTCATCATACCATACATAAGATGTAGTCGGAGAATCTAACCAACCGGTATCCCACGTTCCATCATTATTGAAATCCCAACGATACTGAAGTGAAACGCCGTCAGGATTGATAGAGTTACTGGCATTGAGGATTATTGGAGAACCTTCTTCGCCGACATAAGGACCACCTGCATCTGCTATAAAATGCACACAATGTGGGGCTTGACCGAAGTTGTCAAATACGCTTTGAACAATAGGGATTCCATCACCGAACTCATCAGATGCGTTTTGAGCAACGGGAATTCCTTGACCGAAATCATCTGATGTTCCAAACTCTACGGGAACTCCCTGACCAAAGTTGTCCATTATATTCTTGGATGCATCAGTATAATTAAAGTCATCGAACCTACATGAGCATGTTCCCATAGTAAATAAACCTACTTTACCGTTCATAATTGATCCATCATTACACTCAATCCATTTAACCCCGTTCACAAATACTCTAATCCAGGAGTCAGCACGCACAACATTCAGGTTATTCCATCTATTAGCGAAGCAAAAAGAGTTTGTCCATGCATCAAATAGTTGGGTAGTATTACCATTTAAAACCCGGTATAGATAAACCCTATCATGAGCTATATAGGAATAGTAATAGTTACCTTCATCCTCATAGTTGAAAACCAATCCGGCAGGGCCCCAATAGCTGAATACTATTGTGTAAACTGATAGGCTAAAGTTACTAGAAGCACTATCTACTGTATTAGATAATAGAAATCGCGTAGGTAGGCTTTCGCCAGCAACAGTTGCCTGGTCAACTGCCATGTTGCCACCGCCCTTGTCGGTTAAAAGCCATTTGCCAGTAATATCCCAGTCAGGAGAAGAGAAAACCACAACGGGTGCACTGTTGGCAAAATAGTTGAAGTTGTCAAACCGACTACAATATCCCATCAGACCTACTTTGCCACCGGTAAAGGTAGTATCAAAGGCACCAATTTTCCCAACGCCGTCAACGAATACCGTAATTATACAGCCATCGCGCTCAACCTTCAGTTCATGCCATTTAGCAGAAAAAGAAGCATCCCAAGTATTAAAATAACCTAACTGAGTATTAACCCCATTTACAACAAGGTATAGGTAAATATAAGTCCAGCTAATGTAGGCAAAATAATAGTTGTCCTGGTTCTGATAGTTGAAAACCAAGCCAGTAGCACTCCAATCATCCAATATCCGTAATTGAGTTGAGAGACTGAAAACACTTGGCATATTGTCTACATTTTTAGATAGCAGAATAGGCTTAAGAGCATCTAAACCGGCAACAGGTCCCTGATTGATGGCCATATCGCCACCACCCCGGTCAGTCAAAAACCAGTTGCCGCTAATAATATCCCAGTTATCAGAAGAGACTTCTGCAACAGGTGCGCTGTTGGCAGAATAGTTGAAGTCGTCAAACCGACTACAATATCCCATCAGACCTACTTTGCCACCGGTAAAGGTAGTATCAAAGGCACCAATTTTCCCAACGCCGTCAACGAATACCGTGATTATACAGCCATCGCGCTCAACCTTCAGTTCATGCCATTTAGCAGAAAAAGAAGCATCCCAAGTATTAAAATAACCTAACTGAGTATTAACCCCATTTACAACAAGGTATAGGTAAATATAAGTCC